>Ga0209068_10000058_pt1 | contig 69931 bp, 70 predicted proteins | sample ColStrG_CSR_2012_FD_187200 | JGI IMG/M metagenome (GOLD analysis project Ga0209068, IMG submission 187200) | Freshwater sediment microbial communities in response to fracking from Pennsylvania, USA - Cold Stream Run_MetaG_CSR_2012 (SPAdes)... | ecosystem: Environmental > Aquatic > Freshwater >...
GATCTTCGCACCCCGGCTCGACGACCCCGCGCTGGCCACCTCCGACATGGTCATGAGACTGGCCGGTTACACCCCATTGGCCAACGTGACCGGCCTGCCCGCCCTGGCCATGCCCGTCCCCACCGCCTCGGCCGGTCTTCCGGCCAGCCTCCAGCTCATCGGGCCCCACCGAGGCGAGGAGCTCCTCGTGGCCACCGGGGCCGTGGTCGAGGCCGCCGTCAGCTGATCAGGAGCGGGCGGCTTTGGCGGCCATCCAGGCCTTGACCATGGGGGCGAAGTTGGCGGGGTTGTACACGTCCTCCTCTGAGGAGAAGCGACCGTCGCCCGCATATTTGAGGATGGTGATGTTGGCCGCCTCGTAGATCTTGCCGTCGCCGGGATCGTCGAACCGGTTCTGGATCTCGCAGATCCACCACCCCTTCTCCTCATCGCACACGCACCAGGTGTGGGGAAACTGGGTCATCTCCGAATTGGGCCATGTCGACATGGTCTCGGAGATCCACGCCAGGATCTCGGCCCGGCCGTGGAACGTGCCGTACAGGTGCTCGTGGTAGTCGGCGTCCTCGGTGAAGCGGTCGGCCCAAGTCGACCAGTCCCCGGTGCGGCCCGACTCGGCCGCCGCAACGGCGAAGGCGTCATGAGCCTCCTGGAGCTCCTGGCGTGTCCACGTTCCCATCGATGTTCTCTTTTCTCGGCTAGGTGATGACGTTGGCGGCGCGGAGGCGGGCCAACTCGTTGTCGGACAGGTTCAGTTCGGCCCGCAGGACGGCATCGGTGTGTTCGCCCAGCCACGGCACCCGCGCATCGGGTCCCTCGGTCATCTTCGACAGCTTCACCGGATTGCCGGGCACGAGCACCGGCTCGGTCACGCCATCGCTGCGAGGCATCTCTACCAGCATGTGGCGGGCGGCGACGTGGGCGTCACCGATGACCTCCGGCGCATCGAGGCAAGGCCCGGCGGCGATGCCGGCACGGCTCAGGGCCTCACACGCCTCCAGGCGGGTGCGAGACGACGCCCAGCCCTCGATGGCCGGTCGCAGGGTCGTCTCCATCTCGGCTCGCCAGCCGGCGCGGGAGGCGAAGCGGGGATCGTCGACCCACTCGGGGTGACCCACCACCTCGGCCAGTTTGGCGAACTGGTGCTCGCGCCCGACCTGGACGATGAACCAGCCGTCCGAAGCCTCGAAGCCGTCCATGATCAGGGCCAGGCCGCCGGCGTCGGGGCGCACCCCCATCGACCAGAAGTTGGTGACGAGATCGGTCATGGCCACCATGGCGTCGAACATGGCGATGTCGACGTATTGACCCTGCCCGGTCTGGTCCCGGTGGCGCAGGGCGGCGAGGATGCCGATCACGCCGAACAACGCCGTGCCGATGTCGCCCAGCGCACCCACGGGCGCCACCAGCGGCGGGCGCCCGGGCTCGCGCTTGAACTCGTAGATCCCCGACATGGCCTCGACGATCGGGGCGTAGGCCGGCCACGAGTCATAAGGCGAGGTACCACCTCCTTCGCCGTCGTCCTCGACGCCCACCCCGTTGCCGAATCCCGAGATGGAGACGTAGATCATCTCCGGGAACTCGGCGGCCAGGTCGTCGTAGGCCAGCCCCATGCGGGCCATGGTCCCCGGTTTGAAGTTCTCGGCCACGATGTCGAAATGGGGGATGAGTGAACGGAACAGGCTCTGGCCTTCAGTCGCCTTCAGGTCGAGGCCGACGCTGCGCTTGTTGAGGTTGTTGCGCAGGAAGGTGGCGCCCACGTTCCGTCCGTCGGGGTCGGTCATGGCGGGCTGGGCGCCCCGGCCCGACTCGCCGTGCACGGGGTGCTCGACTTTCACCACCTCGGCGCCGAGCCGGGCCAGCAGTTGGGTGGCGTAGGGGAGGGCCTGCATTTGCTCGGCGGCCAGGATGCGGATGCCGTCGAGTGGCTTGCCCCACGATTCGGCGTCGGCGTTGGCGATGTCCCCCAGGCGCATGCCCGGATCGTAGGCCACGCCGACCCACCCGTCTGACGTGGCGTCAGATTTCCGCCGCCTACACTACGGGTCCATGAGAGGGATCCTGGGCTTCGCCGGCTACGTGCCGTATCACCGGCTCGAGCGGTCGGCCATCACCGAGGCCAGCGGCACCAATGCGGGCCAGGGCACCCGCTCGGTTGCCTCCTACGACGAGGACACCACCACCATGGCCGTCGAGGCCGCCCGCCTCGCGCTGCGTCCCCTGGGTGACGCGGGTCGGGGCGCGGCCGACACGCTGTGGTTCTCCACCACCGCCCCGGCCTATGTCGACAAGACCAACGCCACCATCGTGCACGCCGCCCTGCGCCTCGACCGCGAGGCGGCGGCCTTCGACGTCAACGGGTCGGTGCGCTCGGCCGTGGGTGCGCTACACGCCGCACTCGGCGGTGCCGGCACGGTTTTGGTCACCGCCGCGGATGTGCGCACCGGTCTGCCTACCAGTGCCGATGAGCGTGAAGGGGGCGACGCCGCCGCCGCGCTGTTGGTCGGTGACGACAGTGCCGCCACACCAGTGCTAGCCGAGTACCTCGGTGGGGCCACCCTCACCGAGGAGTTCCTCGACCGATGGCGCACTCCCGGCGACGTCCGTTCCAAGCAGTGGGAGGAGCGGTTCGGGGAGATGCAATACGTGCCGCTCGGCCAGGAAGCGTGGAAGCAGGCCTTGGCCGCGACCGCGCTGGCGCCCGAGGACATCGGCCAAGTCATCGTGGCCGGGACCCATGCCCGCGCCGTGCGCCAGGTGTCGGCCAAGCTCACCGCCGGTACCGGTGGCGCCGCCGAAGATCTGCTGGCCACGGTGGGCAACCCGGGCGCGGCCCAGCCGGCGCTGCTGCTGGCTCATGCCCTCGAGCGGGCCCAGGCGGGCGAGGTGATCGCCCTGGTGGTGCTGGCCGACGGGGCCGACGTGAGTCTGTTCCGGGCCACCCCGGCGCTGGACGGTCATGTGCCCGCCCGCCCCGTCGGCGCCCAGATCACCGCCGGACGCGACGACCTGCGCTACCTGACGTTCCTGGCCTGGAACGCCATGGTGACCATCGAGCCCCCGCGCCGCCCCGAACCAGCGAGGGCCTCGTCGTCGGCCGCGGCGCGCAACGACGAATGGAAGTTCGGCTTCGTGGGCAGCCGTGACCGCACCACGGGCGCCGTGCACCTCCCCCCGGCCCGAGTGTCGTACCAGGGCGGCGCCCTCGACGACATGGAGCCATTGCCCATGGCCGACGCCGCCGGCACCATCGTGACGTTCACCATCGACCGGCTGGCCTATTCACCCAGCCCCCCCATCGTGTTCGCGGTGGTGGATTTCGACGAGGCCGCCGGCGGTGGGCGCCTCCCGATGGAACTCACCGACATCGCCGCCGACGACGTGGCCATCGGGGGACGAGTCGAGATGACGTTTCGCCGGATCAACCGAGCCGACGGCATCCAGAACTACTTCTGGAAAGCCAAGCTCATCAGGGAGGACGCGTGAGCTCACACGGCATCCGCGACAAGGTCGCCATCGTGGGGATGGGCTGCACTCCCTTCCGCGAACATTGGGACCGCAGCGCTGACGATCTCATGATCGACGCGGTGACCGAGACCCTCGCCTCGGCCGGGATGGACAAGAGCGCCGTCGACGCCTTCTGGTTGGGAACGGCCCAGACAGGCATGAGCGGCATCACCCTGGCCGCGCCTCTCAAGTTGGAAAACAAGCCGGTCACCCGCGTCGAGAACTACTGCGCGTCCGGTTCCGAGGCGTTGCGCCAGGCCGCCTACGCGGTGGCCTCGGGGGCCTACGACGTGGCCATGGCCGTCGGCGTCGAGAAGGTGAAGGACAGCGGCTACCAGGGACTCAACGCCTTCCCCATCCCCAACGACGGCACCGGTCGCAGCCTCACGGCGGCGGCGATGTTTTCGCTGGTCGTGCCCGCCTACGCCCAGCGTTACGGCGTGGACGAGGACGTGCTCAAGCGGGTGCTGGCCGGAATCGCCTCCAAGAACCACTACAACGGCGCCCGCAACCCCCGGGCCCAGTTCCGGCGGGAGATGGACATCGACGCCATCTGCAATGCGCCGGTGGTGGCCGGACGTCTCGGCGTCTTCGACTGTGCCGGGGTGGCCGATGGCTCGGCCGCCGCCATCGTGGTGCGGGCCGAGGACGCTCACCGCTACACCGACAAGCCGCTCTACATCAAGGCGTTGTCGTTCGTGGCTGGCAACGGGTCGGGGACCATCGACCCGTCCTATGACTACACGACGTTCCCGGAGGTGGCGGCGACGGCGGCGGATGCCTACGCCCAGGCCGGCATCACCGACCCGCGGCGCGAACTGGCCATGGCCGAGGTGCACGACTGCTTCACCCCGACGGAACTGGTGCTGATGGAGGATCTCGGATTCTCTGACCGGGGTCAGGCCTGGAAGGACGAGGAGGCCGGGGTGTTCGACCTGCACGGTGAGCTGCCGGTCAACCCCGACGGCGGGCTGAAGAGCTTCGGCCATCCGGTGGGCGCGTCGGGCCTGCGCATGCACTTCGAGAACTGGCTGCAGCTGCGCGGCGAGGCCCCCGAGGATCGCCGCATCAAGACGGTGGACGGGCCCGCCGGTCGCCACCTCGGCCTGGTACACAACCTGGGCGGCTACCCCGGCGAGATGGTCTCGTTCGTGTCCATTCTGGGAAGTGAGTTGAGCGAATGAGGCCAGTCGCGGTGCATCACGTGTCCATCAATGTCGATGACGTCGACGCGGCCCTGGCCTTCTATGTGGGCATGCTGGGATTCACCGCCCGGGATGATCGCCCCGACTTCGGTTTCGGTGGGGCGTGGCTCGATGTGGGAGGTCAGCAGGTCCATCTGATCGAGGCGCCGGTGCCCGCTGACCAGGGTCAGCACTTCGCCGTCCTGGTCGACGATCTGGTGGCCACCGCGGAGGAGCTGCGAGCCACCGGGCTGGCGGTCAGCGACGTGACACCGGTCGGGAAGAACCTGCAGGCGTTCGTGCATGACCCGTCGGGCAACACCGTCGAGTTGCACCAACAGCCGGCCTGAGCCGTTCTCTCCCCCATTCTCACGCGCTGAGCGCAAGGTATCGACGCCGAAACGGGAGGCGGGGTCCACCCGTGACCGGTGCCGGCCTGCGAACCTTTCTTTCCACCTCCTGAGGAGTATCGGAGCACCCGTGAGCACCATCGAACACATCGTCGGACGCGAGGTCCTCGACTCCCGAGGCAACCCGACGGTCGAGGTCGAGGTCTTCCTCGACAGCGGGGCGCAGGGTCGCGCCATCGTGCCCTCGGGTGCGTCCACCGGCCAGTTCGAGGCGGCTGAACTTCGTGACGGAGGCGACCGCTACGGCGGCAAAGGTGTGCTTGACGCCGTGGGCCATGTCGAGGACGAGATCTACGACACCCTCGTCGGGCTCGACGCCCTCGACCAGCGCGAGATCGACCGCATCCTCGGCGATCTCGACGACACCGACAACAAGGCCCGCCTCGGCGCCAACGCCATCCTCGGGGTTTCGCTGGCGGTCGCCCGCGCCGCGGCCGATGAACTTGAACTGCCCCTCTACCGCTACGTCGGAGGCGTGAACGCCCACGTCCTCCCGGTTCCCATGATGAACGTCCTCAACGGCGGGGTGCACGCCGACAACAACGTCGACCTGCAGGAGTTCATGATCATGCCGGTCGGCGCGGCGTCGTTCCGTGAAGGGCTGCGTTGGGGGGCGGAGACGTACCACGTGCTCAAGAAGATCCTGCAGGACCGCGGGCTTTCCACCGCCGTTGGTGACGAGGGTGGATTCGCCCCCGACCTGGCGTCCAACGAGGAGGCGTGCGAGCTGTTGGTGCAAGCCATCGAGCAGGCCGGTTTCACTCCCGGTGAACAGATGGCCTTGGCGCTCGACCCGGCCTCGACCGAGTTCTACCGCGACGGCGCCTACGTGCTGGCCAGCGAAGGACGAACGCTCACCTCCGACGAGATGGTGGCGTATTACGCCGATCTCTCGACCCGGTATCCGATCGTCTCCATCGAGGACGGCATGGCCGAGGAGGACTGGGACGGATGGAAGACCATCACCGATGCCCTCGGCGACCGGGTGCAACTGGTGGGCGACGACTTGTTCGTGACCAACACCGAGCGCCTGGCTCGCGGCATCGAGACCGGGGTGGCCAACTCGATCCTGATCAAGGTGAACCAGATCGGGTCGCTCACCGAGACCCTCGAGGCCGTGGGGCTGGCCACGCGATGCGGGTATACCGCGGTGATGTCTCATCGCTCGGGTGAAACCGAGGACACCACCATCGCCGATCTGGCGGTGGCCACCAACTGCGGCCAGATCAAGACCGGTGCGCCTGCCCGCAGCGACCGGGTGGCGAAGTACAACCAGTTGTTGCGCATCGAGGACGACCTCGACGAGGCGGCCGCCTACTGGGGCCATGCCGCGTTGAAGCGCGGTCGCGGCCCGGCATGAGGCGTCTCGTCGTTCCCGCTCTGGTGACGTTGGTGTTGGCGGTGGTCGTGGTGGTGGGCATCTTCCCCACCCGCCGGTACCTGAGTCAGCGCCAGGCCATCGCCGCGGCCGAGAGTCGGGTGGAGGGTCTCACCAGCACGAACGACACGATGCAGGCCCAGGTCGACCGTCTCCAGACCGACGCGGAGATCGAGAAGCAGGCTCGCACCTTCGGCTGGGTGAAACCGGGTGAGGAGACCTACCACCTGCTGCCGGCGCCGGAGGACCCACCCAAGGTCCCGAACGTGTGGCCGTTCGACGAGCTACAGCAGCGCCTCGACCGCTGACCCCAGGGCACCCGCTGACGTGGTGCCCACCGGGTGGTTCAAGACGATGATCATGACGACGACGACGCCGGCGATGGCGGCCAGGATGATGGCGAGAAGGGCGGCCATGCCCAGGTAGCCGAGCCGGCCGCGGACGGGAGCCTGCACCCAGTCCGGGTCTTCCATCTGCTGCGGCTTTGCCTCCCGAACGAGCGTGGCGGTGGCGCCGAGGGCGGCCGCCCCGGGAGCCACCGTGGCGGTGCTCACCGGCGTGGGCGTGCCGGGCTTCCACCCGCTGGGCTTCAGTCCGGCGGGATCGAAGCCACAGGCCATGCACCAGTCCCAGGAAGGTCGCACATCGCTGCGGCAATCCGGACAGATGGGGTCGTGCGCCACGAGGGCTCCTTCGATCGGTTCGTTCGTATTTGGTGCTCCCCTCCGGTATCACCATCGACCATCCTGGCGATGACTCAAGGAAAATGTGCCCGGGGACGGCCAGGAAGATTCGCCCGACCTACCAATCCGAGTCGGACGGCCCACGTCCACCGTCGGCTCCGGCCACGAGCCATCGCGGGCGGTAGGGTGCCCGCAGATCACGCCCGGGTGTCGGGCGCGACACCACAGGGAGATGATGGCGACATGAGTGTCATGGGCACACGGGTCCGCCGGGTCGAGGACCCGGTGTTTTTGACCGTCGGGGGCACGTATGTGGCTGACCTGATGGACCCACGTCTGGCCAACGCCGCCAGCGTCACCTTCGTGCGTTCTACGATGGCCCACGCCCGCATCGTCTCGCTGGATACGGCCGAGGCGGCGGCCGCTCCCGGCGTGCTCGGCGTGTTTACCGCGGCCGACCTCGATCTCCCGGCTATCCCGCTCTACATCCCGGGCATGATGCCCGACGCCATGGCCCGGCCGTGGCTCGCCGGTGAGACCGTGCGCTACGTCGGCGAGCCGATCGCCGTGATCGTGACCGAGCAGGCGTCGCAGGGCGAGGACGCGGCCGAGATGATCTTCGTCGACTACGAGCCGCTCACCGCGGTGGTGAGCGCCACCGCGGCCGCCACCGACGAGGTGCTGCTGTACCCGGACCACGGCTCCAACACGACGCTGGAGATCCCGTTCGGCCACAGCGGCGACGAACTGTTCGCCGATTGTGAGGTGGTGGTGAGTCAGGCCATCGAGAACCAGCGGGTGGCCGCCTGTCCCATGGAGCCCCGCGGGGTCGCCACCACCTGGGACGGCGATCGGCTCGTGTACTGGATCTCCAGCCAGGCGCCCCATGCCGTGAAGGGCAAGCTGGTCACGCACTACGGGCTCGAGCCCGGCCAGGTCCACGTCATCGCCCCGGACGTGGGTGGTGGCTTCGGCGCCAAGATCGACCCGGCGCCCGACGAACTGCTGCTGCCGTGGCTGGCCCGTCGCGTGGGACGTGCCGTGCGGTGGATCGAGACCCGGAGCGAGAACATGGTCTCCATGCCCCACGGGCGCGGTCAATCCAACCTCATCGAGATCGGCGGCCGCCGTGACGGCACCGTCGAGGCCTATCGGCTCACTGTGCTCCAGGACTCCGGGGCCTACCCCAGCATGGGTGCCGTGCTCATTTTCCTGACGCGGGCCATGGCCCAGGGCACCTACGCCATCAGCCGGGTCGAGTGCAACGTGAAGTCGGTGGCCACCAACACCACGGTCATCGAGGCCTACCGCGGTGCCGGTCGTCCCGAGGCCAGTGCCGCCATCGAGCGAGCCATGGATCTCTTCGCCGCCGAGATCGGCATGGACGCGGCCGACGTGCGGCGCAAGAACCTGATCCCGGCCGACGCCTTCCCGTACACAACCAAGACCGACTCGACCTACGACTGCGGCGACTACGTGGGGGCGCTGGATCGGGCGCTCGACGCGGCCGACTACGCGGGGCTGCGGGCCGAGCAGGCCCGCCGCCGCCAGGAGGGCGACGTCGTGGCCCTCGGCATCGGCGTGTCCACCTATGTGGAGGTCACCGCCGGCCCGTCGCCCGGGGAGTCCGAGTTCGCCAAGGTGGAGGTCCATGCCGACGGCCGGGCCACCATCTTCACCGGCTCGTCGAGCCACGGGCAGGGGCACCGCACGTCGTGGGCCATGATCGCCAGCGACTTCACCGGCATCCCCATGGCCGACATCGACGTGGTGGCCGGCGACACTGACCTGGTGGCCGAGGGGACGGGCACCTTCGGCTCGCGCTCGCTGCAAGTGGGTGGCACCGCCGTGCTCACCGCCACCGAGGCCCTCGTGGAGCGGGCCCGCCTGGTGGCGGCCGACCTGCTCGAGGCCAGCGTTGACGACGTCGTGCTCGACGTCGGGGTCGGGCGCTTCCACGTCGCCGGCACGCCGTCGTTGTCGCGCACGTGGGCCGAGGTGGCGGCGACATCGGCGCTCGCCGATCCCCTGGACCCGGCCGGGGCGGCGGGCCTGGTGGAGACCGCCACCTACACCACCACCTCGCCCACCTACCCCTTCGGTTCCCACGTGGCGGTAGTCGAGGTCGACACCGAGACCGGCCTGGTCCGGCTGCGCCAGCTGGTCACGTGCGATGACGCCGGTCGGCTCCTGAACCCCCTGCTCGTCGAGGGCCAGCGTCACGGCGGCATCGCCCAGGGTGTGGCCCAGGCGCTGCTGGAGGAGGTGCGCTACGACGATGACGGGAACCCCATCACGTCGAACTTCGCCGACTACGCGGTGATCTCCGCCGCCGAGCTGCCGTCGTTCGATCTCGTCACCATGGAGACGCCGACCACCGTCAATCCGTTGGGGGCCAAGGGGATCGGCGAATCGGGCACCATCGGCTCGACCCCGGCCGTGCAGAGCGCAGTGGTCGACGCGTTGGCTCATCTGGGCGTTCGCCATATCGATATGCCGGCGACTGCCGAGCGGGTCTGGCGCGCCATCGACGCCGCGGGCAGCACGGCGTGACCAGCCCCATCGAGGCCGAGGGCCTTGTCCGGCGTTTCGGAGACCTGACCGCGGTGGATGGCGTCGACCTGGTGGTCGAGGAAGGCGAGATCTTCGGCTTCCTCGGACCAAACGGCGCCGGCAAGTCCACGGTGGTTCGCATGCTGGTGACGCTCTTGAAGGTGACCGAGGGTCGGGCCCGGGTGGCCGGTTACGACGTCAGCACCCAGGCCAAGCAGGTGCGCCAGGTGATCGGGGTGGCTCTCCAGGATTCGGCCATCGATCCGCTCATGACGGGCAACGAGCTCATCAAGTTGCAGTCCACCCTGCACGGCATCGCCGGCGCCGAGGCTCGCCGCCGCGGCGGTGAGCTCCTCGAACGGGTGGGGCTGACTGCCGCCGCCGACCGCCGGGTGGGGACCTATTCCGGAGGGATGCGCCGCCGGCTCGACCTGGCCATGGCCCTCGTGCACGAACCCCGGGTGCTCTTCTTGGATGAGCCCACCACGGGCCTCGATCCAATGAGCCGCATCAACCTCTGGGAGGAGGTGCGCAACCTCAACACCGAGCACGGCACCACGGTCTTTCTCACCACCCAGTACCTCGAAGAAGCGGACCAGCTCGCCGGGCGTATCGCCATCATCGACGCCGGGCGGATCGTACGAGAGGGCGAGCCCGCCAAGCTCAAGGAGGAGGTCGGCGCGCCGACGCTCACCCTGGGGGTCGACCCCGAGCATTTCGACCTGGCCCGGGAGATGTTGTGTGCCCGTTTCGGCAGCGAGCGTCCCGCCACCAATCCGGGCGAACTGGCGCTGGGTCTGAATGGTGGGGCCCCGGAGATGACGGCAGTGGTGCGTGCCCTCGATGAGCTCGGCGCCATCGTCGAGCACATCGAGTTGACCCAACCCAGCCTCGATGACGTGTTCGCCGAGGCCACCGGGCGCCGCCTTGAGGGCGCCGAGACCGAGGCGGCGGACTCCGAGGCGCGGGTGGACGGGGAGTCGGTGGCGTGAGCCTGATCGACGCCGTCGAGGTCCCCGACGGTGGTTCGCCGCCTGACCTCCCGGCTCGCCACATCATGGTCAGCCAGACGCGGGCCATGGCCCGCCGATCGATCGTGGGCACGTTTCGCCAGCCCGTGCAGTGGATCCCGGGCCTGATCTTCCCGTTGATGCTGGCGGGCATCAACTCTGCGGCCATGGGCAAGACGATCCACCTGCCCGCCTTCCAAGCCGCCTATCCCGGCATCCAATCGTTCGGTCAGTTCTTGTTGCCCGCCACCATGATCCAGGGGGTCATGTTCGGCGCGGTGGTGGCCGGCTCGGATGTGGCGCTCGACATCGAGAATGGGTTCTTCGAGCGGCTGGTGGCATCGCCCGTGGCTCGATCGTCGATCCTGGTGGGCCGGCTGGCGGGCGCCTGTGCCCTGGGGGCGGTACAGGCCGTGCTCTTCATCGCCATCTTCTCGCTGTTCGGCGCCAAGGTCGCCGGGGGGATCGGCGCCCTCATCGTCTTGGTGCTGCTCGCCATGATCCTGGCGCTGGCCATGGGGGGTCTGATGGCCGCCATCGCCCTGCGGACTGGTTCCCAAGAGACGGTGCAGAACACGTTCCCACTTATCTTCGTCCTGCTGTTCGTGAGCTCGGCGTTCTTCCCCACCCAGCTCATGACCGGTTGGTACCAGGTACTGGCGGAGCACAACCCGATCACGTGGATGATCAACGGTGCCCGCGACCTGGTGATCAACGGGTTCAGCTGGTCATCGGCCGCCGAGGCGTTGTCCGTCGCCGCGGTATTGGCCGTCGGCGCCGTGGCGTTGGCCACTCGGCAGTTCCGCCGGCGGCTGGCGGTGGCGGCATGAGCACCGTCGATTCGCTGTCACCGGTGGCGCCGGTCCCACCGCAGCTGGCCCACGCCCACCAGGGCCACACCGTGGCGGTGGTCAAGGCGCTGACCAATCGTGGGGTGCTGGGCGTTGCTCGGGTGCCAGTCAGCCTGGTTCCGGTGGTCATCATGCCGATCATCTTCACGGTCGCGTTCAGTGGGGCCTTCGGCGCCCTGACCGACCTTCCCGGGTTCCCGACGAACAACATCCTCAACTGGATGGCCCCGTTCGCGGTGCTCCAGGGGGCGTCGTTCGCCGGTCTGGGGGCGTCGTTCTCGGTCGGACGCGATCTAGAGAACGGCTTCTACGATCGGCTGTTGCTGGCGCCGTCGCCCCGTTTCGCCATCGTCGCCGGGCCGGTGGTCTACGCCAAGCTCCGAGCCTTCATCCCCCTGTTCACCGTGGTGCCCATCGCCCTGCTCGGCGGCGCCCGGATGCAGGCCGGACTCGTCGGCTACGTGATGCTCACCACCGCCGCCCTGGGCACGGCCGTCGTGGCCAGCCTGTGGGGCCTGGGCGTGACCTATCGCTTGCGTACGCAACGGTCTGGCTCGCTGGTGCAGGTGGGCATCTTTGCGGTGATGTTCCTTTCCATCGGCCAGGTGCCGTTGGCGGCCATGACCGGCTGGCTGCATTGGGTCGCGGAGAAGAATCCGTTCACCTACGTCCTCCAGATGGCCCGCCAAGGGTTTCTGGGGCCGGTCACGTGGTCTGACACCTGGCCCGGATTGCTGGCCTTGGTGGTGAGCGGTGTCTTGCTGGGGTGGTACACCTGGCGCGGTTTTCGCACCCTCAATCGTTGATCCGGATACCGGCGGTGAACCGATACGGGACGACGCCCGTAGCCTGACGCGACCGCGATCCAGAAAGCAGACCCATGCAGAAATCAGCCAAGTACGCCCTCATCGCCGTCGTCGCGGTGATCCTCGTGGGCGGAGCCGGGTTCTACTGGTTCGTGTTGCGCGACGACGCGCCGCCGAAAGCCACCCTGCAGACCAGCCCCACGACGGAGGGTGCCGCCACCAACGTGACCTCGGCCGACGGGACCTGGAAGGTGGCTCCGAGCGACAACGTGTTCGTGGGTTACCGGGTACAGGAGGTGTTCGCCGGCGAGACCATCAAGAAGGACGCCGCCGGTCGCACCCCGGCGGTGGAGGGCACGATCACGATCTCGGGTTCGACCATCACGGCCGCCGAGATCACCGCCGATGTCACGAAGCTGAAAAGTGATCGGGGGGCCCGGGACAACCAGATCCGGGGCCGAGGCTTGCAGACGGACACCTTCCCTCAGGCCACGTTCAAGCTCACCCAGCCGGTCACGCTTCCGTCGGCGCCCGTCAAGGGCCAGTCGGTGGAGTTCACGGCCACCGGTGAACTGACCCTGCACGGACAGACGAAGACGGTGGAGGTGCCGCTCAAGGCCCAGTGGGACGGCGGCACCATCAACGTGGCCGGGAGCGCCCCCATCCTGTTCTCTGACTACGGCATGGAAGCGCCGACCAACGGCATCGTGACGGTGGACGATCACGGCGCCTTCGAGCTCCAACTCACCTTCATCCCCGCCTGAGGCATCCCATGAGCACCCCCACGATCGACCTTCGCCGTTCGGCTGATCGGTTTCACACCGAGGCCGGCTGGCTCCATTCGAACCACAGCTTCAGCTTCAGCCGTCACTACGACCCGGACAACACCCACCACGGCCTCCTCCTGGTCAACAACGACGACCGGGTCGACCCCGGAACCGGCTTCGAGACCCATCCTCATCGCGACATGGAGATCATCACCTGGGTGCTCGAAGGGGAGCTCGAACACGCCGACACCCTGGCCAACCGCGGCATCATCTATCCCGGCCTAGCCCAGCGGATGAGCGCCGGCACCGGGATCTGGCATTCGGAGATGAATGCCAGCGGCGGCGAGCCGGTCCACTTCGTGCAGATGTGGGTGCAACCCGACACCGAGTCGATCGAACCCGGCTACCAGCAACTCGACATCAACGCTGAACTGGAGCGGGGCGGCCTGGTGCCGATCGCTTCGGGACAGGGCCACGATGCGGCCATCAGCATTCGCCAACGTGACGCCGTGCTGTGGGGTGGTCGGCTCACACCGGGGGAGGCCGTCAACGTGCCCGACGCCGTGCATGCCCACCTCTTCATCGCCGTGGGCTCCGCGTCCCTCGAGGGTGCCGGCGAGTTGGCCGAGGGCGACGCCGTGCGGCTCACCGGAGCGGGGAGCCCCAGGCTCACGGCGGGCGCCGCTGGTGCCGAGGTCCTCATCTGGGCCACTGCCTGACCGGCGATCGTCCATCGTGGCGGGGAGGTGGGTATCGCTCGGGGCCTGCCAGAATGACCGGGTGCAACTCGACGAGGTCTCCCGTGCCCTGGCCGACCATGGGTATCTGGCCGACGAAGGCTTGGCCACGGCCATCTTCCTGGCGCTGGAACTTCGTCGACCCCTGCTGTTGGAGGGAGAGGCGGGTGTGGGCAAGACCGAGGTGGCGAAGGTGTTGGCCCGCTGGACGGGTGGCGAGCTGATCCGGCTGCAGTGCTACGAAGGCATCGACGTGTCCCAAGCCGTCTACGAGTGGGATTACTCACGTCAACTCCTCCATCTGCGAGCCGCGGAGGCGACGGGCGAGTTGTCCGGGGGAGCGAACGCGCTCGAAGATGAGCTCTATTCGGAGCGGTTCTTGGTGCGCCGCCCTCTCCTGCAGGCACTCCTGGCCGGGGAAGGCCCGCCCCCAGTGCTGCTGATCGACGAGGTCGACCGGGCCGACGACGAGTTCGAGGCGTTCCTGCTGGAGATCCTGGCTGAGTACGCCGTCACCGTGCCCGAGCTGGGGACGTTCCGCGCCGCGGTGCCGCCGGTGGTCATCATCACCTCCAACCGCACGCGCGACGTGCACGACGCGCTCAAGCGCCGCTGCCTCTATCACTGGGTGGAGCATCCCGACTTCGACCGCGAGGTGGCCATCGTGAAGCTGCGGGCGCCGGGCGTGAGCGAGGCGCTGGCCCGCCAGGTGGCGGCCGCCACCGAAGCCTTCCGCGGCCTGGGCCTCTACAAGCCGCCGGGTGTGGCCGAGACCATCGACTGGGCCATGGCCCTGGCCACCCTGGGCCGCGACGAGTTGGACGTGGCGTCGGTGGACGTCACCTTGGGCACGGTGCTCAAGTACCGGGAGGACCAGGAGCGGGCGCGACGCGACGGTCTGGGTCCCCTGGTGGATGCCGCCCGGGAGCGAGCCGGGCGGTGAGTGCGGCGACGATGGCCCCCGAGCGGCTGCTGGTCGGGTTCGTCCGTAGCCTGCGCCGAGCTGGCCTCGCCATCTCGGTGGGCAGCACCGTGGTCTTCGCCGAGGCGGTGGCGGCCGTCGGGGGTACCGATACCCGCCAGGTTTACTGGGCCGGGCGAGCAACGTTGGTGACGCGCCCGGAGGACGTCGGGGTGTACGACCGGGTGTTCGCCGAGGTGTGGCGCGGGTTCGTGGCCGATCAGGACGCGGTCGCCACCGAGACGTTCACCCTGGTGATGGACGACGAGGACGACGATCCTGACGAGCCACCCGCCGACGGTGACGAGGAGGTCCTCGACGGGCCCACCCTGCTTGTGCGCTTCAGCCCGCACGAGGTTCTGCGCCACAAGGATTTCGCCGCCTACACGCCCGCCGAGCTGGATGAGGCCCATCGCCTGATGGCCGACCTGCACCTGGCTGGAGCGCTGCGACGCAGCCGCCACCGCCGCCCATCACGCCACCAGCGGGGCCACCCCGATGTCCGCCGGACGGTTCGCCACGCGTTGCGCACGGGCGGCGAGGCGGTCCAGCGTCGCCATACCGAGCCCGACCAACGGCCCCGCCGCGTGGTGTTGCTCTGTGATGTGAGCGGGTCGATGGAGCCTTACGCCCGGGCACTGCTGCGATTCGCTCACGCCGCGGTAGTGGGACGGTCACGGGTGGAGGCGTTCGCCCTGGGCACCCGACTCACCCGCATCACCCGGGAGCTCTCGTCGCGTGACCCCGACATGGCGCTGGGCCGAGCTGGGGCCGCGGTCGAGGACTGGTCGGGCGGCACCCGTCTCGGTGAAGGCCTGCGCCGTTTCAACGATCAGTGGGGGGTTCGGGGCATGGCCCGCGGGGCGGTGGTGGTGATCCTCTCCGATGGTTGGGACCGAGGCGAACCCGAGGAGTTGGCCGAGCAGATGGCCCGACTGCACCGCGTGGCCTACCGGGTGGTCTGGGTCAACCCGCTCAAGGCGTCTCCCGGCTACGAGCCGCTAGCCCGGGGCATGGCCGCGGCGATGCCCTACGTCGACGAATTCGTGGAAGGTCACTCGCTGGCCTCCCTCGAGGAACTGGGACAGGTGATCAGCCGATGAAAGAAATCCTTGACGATTTGGACCGCTGGCGAGCGGCGGGGAAACGCGTGGCGCTGGCCCGGGTCGTCGACATCGAGGGCTCCGGCCCTCGTGATCCAGGCGCCTCGATGGCCGTGAACGAGGACGGCGAAGTGGCCGGTTCGGTCTCGGGCGGCTGTGTCGAGGGGGCAGTCGTGACCGAGTCGCTCGAGATCCTCGCCACCGGCGAGCGGCGCGTGGTCACGTTCGGCTACAGCGATGATGAGGCCTTCGCCGTCGGTCTCACCTGTGGCGGCACGATCCACCTGTTCATCGAACCGTTGGACTGGTAGCCGGTGGCTGAGCTCTACGACGACGTCGCCGCCGCGCTGCGGGCCAACCGCCCCGTGGCCTTGGTCACCGTGATCGAAGGACCCCACGCCGGCTCGAAGCTCCTAGTCGGACCGGACCCTCAGGGAGCCGCGGGCGGCTCGTGGGCGCGGGGCACTCTGGGTGACCCTGACCTCGACCGCGTGGTGGGGCGCGACGCCCTCGGCGAGTTGGAGGCGGGAACCACCATCGTGCGTCACTACGGTGAGCACGGCGAGGCCCGGGAACGGGCCGTCTCGGTGTTCATCGAGTCGTTTGCCCCGCCGCCTCGGATGTTGATCTTCGGGGCCGTCGACTTCACCAAAGCGCTGGTGAAGGTGGCCCGCGTCTTGGGCTACCGGGTCACGGTATGCGACGCCCGCGAGGTCTTCGCCACCCGACGCCGCTTCCCCGATGCCGACGAGGTGGTCGTGGACTGGCCCCATCGTCTGTTGGAGCGAGAGGGCGCCACCCTGGGACCCCGCGATGCCATCTGCGTGCTGACCCACGACCACAAGTTCGACGTGCCGGCCATCGTCGCGGCGCTGCAGACCGACGTTGGCTATCTCGGCGCCATGGGCAGTCGCCGCACCCATGCCGAACGAGTACGCCGATTGCAGGAGGAGGGGGTGGGCGAGGCCGGCATCGCCCGGATCATGGCTCCCATCGGCCTCGATCTTGGCGGGCGGACGCCGGAGGAGACGGCCATCTCCATCTGCGCCGAGATCATCGCCCGGCGCACCGGTCGCGCCGCACCCTCACTCCGCGACAGCGACGGGGCCATCCATCGGTGAACCTCCGCCGGGTGACGCCGCCGGCCGTGCGGCGCTGGCCATACTGGACTGGTGAGCCGTGGATCCACCCTCGTCGACGAGCCCCGACCCGAGCCGCCCCTCCGGGTGCCGAGCCGGCTGTGGCTCGGATTCGAGCCTCGTACGGTGATCGTGGTCGGGTGCCTGGTCGCCGCGGTCATGGTGGCCGAGGTGTTTTGGCTCTACTCACCGTTCGGGTCGGATTCGCCCGCGACCGTGCCGGGGGCCACCGCGACCTCGACGGTTGACTCGACCGCTGATTCGACGGTGGACTCCACGGTGGATTCCAGTGTCGATGCCGGCTCCGGGGCGGCGGGCGTCACCACCTTCGCCACCATCGGCACCGTGACCCTCCGCGCCAGCCCGGATCCGACGGCCCTCGCGCTCGGCAAGATCCCCCGCGGGACGCAAGTCACGGTGGAGTGCACCGCCGTGGGGAGCCCCGTGAAGGGTCGCACCAAGACCGACAGTCACTGGGACAAGGTCACCTACGGGAACGCCACCGGTTTCATCACCAACACCCTGGTGGCAACCGGCGCGGCCATCGACGACCCGACGGTCATCCCCGCCTGCTGACTCAGCGACAGGGGAGCTCTACGCCGGCGGGGCCGGAGAGTGGCTCAGACCTGAATGGTCGGTTCGGGCCCCACCGTGAACGAAGCCTGCCAGTCCGGCTCGGTCTCGCCGTCGATGGCGAGACGCCAGGCGAAGCGCTGCCCGGCGGCGAGGACCAACCCCGAGAAGTTGACGGCGAGGGGCATGGGCAGGGGCGTGCCCGGTTGCAGTTGCTCGCTGCGTCCCACCTCGAAGGTGCCGGAGACGATGACGGGGCGGTCCCCCATCAGGACGGGGATCCCGTCGGCATCGAGCAGTTCCAGCATCCAGTCGTGGATGCGGCCGGCGCGGTCCCAGGGCACATCGATCTTCATGGCGACGGCCATGGGGCTGGGCGTGGCGGCGATGAGCACGATGCCTCCACCGAGGATGAACAGTTTGCTGTCGGCGACCTGGGCGGCCTCGGCCAACAGCATGGTCACCCGGATCTGGGAGGGTGAGTGCTCGAAGTCGGCCATTACTGGTGGACCCCACCGACGTAGGTGGGCGGGCGTGGCTCCCACCATGCTCGCCAGTCAGTGAAGGCCCGGCGCATGGTGATGCGCCAACCGTCGGGGGTTCGCTGCCAGTTGTCCTGGTAGCGCAGGCCGGCGATGGGCATGCGTCCCTCGTTGCGTTCCGGATCGGCGTAGACGTGATGGGCGTTCACCCAGGTTTCGCTCACCGCCGTCTCGGTGCCCACGGTGATCTCGCAGTTGCCCATCTGATGAACGGTGACGGCGTAGATGCCTACCGCCTCGGCTATCCGATCGACGACCTCATCGGCAGCCACTGCGTCGCCGATGGGCATCAGGTCGGAGTAGTCGACGAGCACCCCAGGGGCGAAGACCTCCTTCACGGGTGCCCACACCCGACGGTCGACGTTGGTGAAGTACTGCAGGAGAAGATCGCGGATGAGCTGCTGATCGATCAGCAGTCGCACCGCCAGAAGGTCATCACCGAAACTCATGGCGTGAGTCTCCACCAGATTGGTGTCGGGCAGGTGCGCGAGCATGCTCGGATGGATCGAGGCCACCGGTGAAGATGTCGGCAGTGGTGTTGGCGGCGGGGGAGGGCGCCCGTTTCTCGGGCCCCACCCCCAAGCTGCTCGCTCCGTTTCGGGGACGCCCGATGGTGGTGTGGGCCGTCGAGGCGGCGCTGGCTGCGGCGCTCGACCAGACCCTCGTGGTCACCGGCGACGTCGATGTGGCCGCCGCGCTGGCGGAGGCGGGCCTCCTTGAGCGGGTCACGCTGGTGGCCAACCCCCGATGGGCCTCGGGGCAAGCCTCGTCGGTGATCGCCGCCGTGCGGGCGGCCGACGCCGCCGGCCACGATGCCGTCGTGGTCGGCCTGGGCGACCAACCCCTTATTCCCGGTGAGGCCTGGCGGCTGGTGGCGGGTGCCCCTCCGGCCTCGCCCATCGTCGTGGCCACCTACGGGGGCGCGCGGCGCAATCCGGTGCGTCTGGCCCGATCGGTGTGGCCCGAACTGCCCACTGACGGCGATGCCGGTGCCCGTGTCCTGATGGCCAGGAGGCCTGAGCTCGCCAGCGAGATAGCTTGCCCAGGAGAACCCGCCGACGTCGACACCCAGGAGGATCTCAAGCGATGGAGCTGAGCAACGAGTTCGAGGTGCCCGTGCCGATCGAACAGGCATGGGCGATCCTCACCGACCTCGAGCGGATCGCACCCTGTCTGCCCGGAGCCCAGCTCCAGGAGGTCGAGGGTGAGGTCTACCGGGGCATCGTCAAGATCAAGGTGGGGCCCATCACCGCGCAGTACAAGGGTCAGGCCGTCATGGTCGAAAAGGACGATGTCAACCACATCGCGCTGCTGGAGGCGACGGGTCGCGACACGAAGGGTGCGGGCAACGCTGCCGCCAACATCAAGGCCGAGCTCACGGCCAAGGGCGACATCACCCATGTGAGCGTGCTCACCGACCTGACGGTGACCGGCAAGGTGGCGCAGTTTGGTCGCGGCGTGCTGGGCGATGTGAGCGCCAAGCTCCTCACCCAGTTCGTGTCCAATCTCGAGGCAACGGTACTGGCCGACGATCTGGTCGACGAAGCAGTCGCCCTCGAGACCCTGGCTGACGAAACCGACGATCCTGAGGTCGCCGCTGGTGCCACCGTGCTGGCCACGGCCGCGCTCGATGCCGCCGAGGCGGTGGCGTCGACGATCGAGCATCCCGACGTAGCCGGGCTGGCTGAGCCCACCGTGCGTCGCATCGATGCCCCCGAGGCCACGCCCATCGATTTGCTCGATGCGGCGGGGTCGAGCACGTTCAAACGGGTGCTGCCGCTCGTGGGCCTGGTGGTGGCCATCCTCGTCATCATCAGCCTGCGCCGCCGCCGCCGTTCGTGATCGCGTCCGGCGAGGACGAGCGTGCCCTCGTCGCCGAACTGCTCGGTCGACGGCCCCAGGGCCCGTATGAGGTGGTGGTGCGCAGTGCCAGTGGTTCGCCCATGGTCCTGCGCAACGGCCCGCTGCTCGATGACGGGACGCCGATGCCCACCCGGTACTGGCTCGTCGATCCCGGCCTGCGGGTGATCATCGGACGACTCGAGGCCGACGGCGGCGTGCGGCGGGCCGAGGCGGACATCGATCCGGCGCTGATCGCCGATGCTCATGCCCGCTACGGGGCGGAACGCGACGCGGCGCTTCCGGCCGATCACCTAGGCCCTCGGCCGTCGGCCGGAGTCGGTGGCACCCGCCGGGGCGTCAAGTGCCTGCATGCCCACTACGCCTGGCTTCTGGCCGGCGGTGACGACCCGGTAGGTCGCTGGGTCGATGAGCGCCTGGACGAGTACCGATCGTGAGGGTGGCGGCCATCGACATCGGCACGAATTCGGTGCGGCTCCTCGTGGGTGAGGCGGGGGCGGCCAGGAGTGGCGACGCCGCGGTCGAGGGGGGCGGCACAACGCCGACGCTGGTGATCATCGAACGGCTCATGGAGATCACCCGCTTGGGTCAGGGCGTGGATCGGACGGGTCGTCTCGATCCGGTCGCCATCGATCGGACGGTGGCGGTGCTGCGTCGCTACCGAGCGGTCATGGACGACTACCAGGTGGGGCCGGTACGTATGACGGCCACATCGGCGGCGCGCGATGCGGCCAATCGCGACGAGTTCTTCGACGCCGCCGAGGCCGCCGTCGGCGTCCGGCCCGAGTTGTTGTCGGGGGAGGAGGAGGGCCGCCTGTCGTTCCTTGGGGCGACGGCCGGACTCGATCCTGCGCTGGGCCCGTTCCTCATCGCCGACCTCGGGGGTGGATCGACGGAGTTCTCCTACGGCACCACCGAATGCGAGGCGGCCATCTCGCTGGACATGGGGTGCGTGCGTTTCACCGAGAAGTACCTCGAACATGATCCGCCTCGTCCCGAGGAGTTGCTCGCCGCGTTGTCGGTGGCGGAGGCCTACGTGGACGACGTGCCCCAGGCCATCCCCTTGGCGGCCGAGGCCCGCACGTTCGTCGGGCTGGCCGGCACCGTGACGACGGCGGCGGCTGTCGAGATCGGCCTCGCCGCCTATGACCGGGACCGCATCCATCATTTCGTGCTCACCAAGGATGCGGCCGAGGATGTGTTTCGCACCCTGGCGTGCGAGTCGCGCGCCGATCGCATCCACAATCCCGGCCTCGAGGAGGCTCGGGCCGATGTCATCGTGGGCGGGATGTGCGTGCTCGTGACGATCATGCGCCGTCTCGGGTTCGACGCCTGCCTGGTCAGCGAGGCCGACATCCTGGACGGCCTGGCCATGTCGCTCCTCTGAGTCGCAACTCGGTGCACTCATGCACCGCGACGGTCGATCAGTACACGAGGTTGGTCTGGGGGAGCGCGTGTTCGCTGCTTGGCTACGATGCTGGCTGTGCCGCTCTCTGACCGCGTCCTCATGGGACCGGGTCCCAGCAACCCGTATCCCGAGGTGACGCAGGCGTTCACCCGCCCGCTGCTCGGGCATCTCGATCCGGAGTTCCTGGCGCTGCTGGACGAGACGAACGAGCGGCTTCGCCAGGTCTTCCGTACGGACAATCCCCTGACGTTCCCGGTGAGCGGCACGGGGTCGGCGGGCATGGAGGCCGCCTTCGTCAATGTGGTTCGTCCCGGCGATGTCGTGGTGGTCGGGGTGAACGGCGTGTTCGGCGAGCGGATGTGCGACGTGGCCGGGCGGGCCGGGGCCGAGGTCGTTCGGGTCGACGCCGAGTGGGGTCGGGCGCTCGACCCACAGGCGTTGCTCGACGCCCACCCGTCGCCGGCGGTCATCGCCGCCGTACACGCCGAGACGTCAACCGGCGTGCGAAACGATGTGGCGTGTCTGGGCCAAGCGCTGCGCCATCAAGACGCCGAGGCGCTCGTGGTGCTCGATTGCGTCACATCGTTGGGTGGCATTGCGGTCGAGATCGATGCCTGGGGCGCGGATCTGGCCTACAGCGGCACCCAGAAATGCCTCGGGGTGCCGCCCGGCCTCGCTCCGTTTACGGCCGGGCCCCGTGCCGCCGAGCGTCTGGTCGAACGGCCGCAGTCGTGGTACCTCGACCTCAACATGCTGGCCCGCTATGTGACCGGCGATGGTGCCCGGGTGTATCACCACACGGCTCCGATCGCCATGATCTTTGCCCTCCACGCGGGGCTCGGCGCGCTGCTCGAGGAGGGGCTGGAGGCATCGTGGGCCCGCCATCAGGCGTGTGGCGAGGCGCTGCAGACGGGGTTGGTCGAGCGTGGCTTCGAACTGTTCGCCCAGGAAGGGCACCGGCTGCCCGAACTCACCACGGCGTGGGTGCCGAGCGAGCGTCTGCCGGCGGGCACAGACGAGGCCGGCGTGCGGAGGATATTGCTGGAGCGCTACGGCATCGAGGTCGGTGGCGGCTTGGGCGCGTTCGCGGGCAAGGTGTGGCGTGTCGGGTGCATGGGTCATACCGCTCGGATGGCGAATGTCACGCTGTTGCTCGGTGCGCTGGACGAGGTGTTGAAGTGAGTCGCGGTAGCGAGCAACAGGGGGTCGGCACGGTGAGCGCCCAATTCGGACGGAGAATCGTGTTGCGACCGTTGGTCGTCTCGGACTTCGCAGCCTGGCAGGAGGTCCGTCGCCGAAACGACGATTGGCTGACCAAATGGGAGCCGTCACGGGTGCCCGGCCAGCCCGATGTGATCGAGGACCGTGACGCCTTCGCCGTGCGCTGCAGCGCCCGCCAGCGGGAGCGCCAGCTGGGGACCGGATACGGGTTCGGGATCTTCGTGGATGGCAACTTTGCGGGGGAGATCAACCTGTCGTCGGTCCAGCGGGGTCCGTTCCAGAGTGCGTATGTCGGCTACTGGGTTGACGAGAAGCTGGCTGGAAACTCTTATACGCCCGAGGCGATGGTCGTGCTCAGTCGATTCGTGTTCGAAGAGCTGCACCTGCACCGAATCCAGATCGCCATCATCCCCAGGAACACCGCCAGCCGTCGCGTGGTCGAGAAGCTGAAGCTGCGCGACGAGGGGGTGGCGGTGCGCTACCTCGAGATCAACGGCACGTGGGAGGACCACGTCCGCTACGCCATCACCGCCGAGGATTGGTTCGAGCGCCGCGAGGATCTTCTCTCTGAATGGGTGGGCTGATCTCGAGGCAGGAGCTCATGGGGGGAGATCAGCCGGTGTCGCACAGCTCGGGGTGGCCAACGTCGATCGGCCGGGAGCGGTCCATCTCGAAGAGCTCGGGATGGTCGATGGGGGGAGCTGGCGGCACGCCCTGAAGGGGTGACACCATCCGGCGCTTGCCGCTGCCTGGTTCGAGGGCCCAGCCGTTGTAGGTCTTGAGGTCGTGATGGTGTTGGCACAGGTGGTCGGCGTCGTCTACCCGGGTGACGTGGGTGTCGGCCCAGTTCGTGCGGTGGTCACGTTCGAGCCCGATGGTCCGGTTGCAGCCGAGAACGGTGCATTCCGGGTCGCAGAACTCCAGTGCCGTGCGCTGGTGGGCGACGCTGAGCACGTCGACGCCTTTGGTGACGACGGCGGCGAGAAAGGCGCCCTCATCGATCAGTCGGTCCACGGCGGAGACAGGCACCGGCCCCACGCCGGAAATCTCGCAGAGCTCGCCAGGTTCGGCCTGGCCCCGGACGAGCGCGGCATGGTCGACTCGGACGATGACCTTGGCGTCGGAACCGCCCTTGGCCTGCTTGCGGCCGGGGCCACCGGACATGGCGGCCCGAGCCAGGGCGACCAGGGCATCGGCAGCGTAGGCCTCGAACGCTTCGCGCCGTCCGTCGCGGCGGGCGGTGCGGAAGATCTCCTGCTGGAAGTGCTGCAGTGCGGCCACCACCTCGGCGCATGCGGCCGCGGTGGTGCGCACCTCGAGCACGAACGCACCGTCGTCATCGCATCGGTGACGGAGGCGGCGAGTGGCACGGGCCCGATCGTGGATTTGCTGCGCATTGAGGCCGGCGGCCTTGGCCCGGGCGCATTCGCGTCGCAGCCCGGTGACGGTCTCCCGCTGGGCGAGTTCGACCAGATCGCGCTCGGCTGCGGGTGCCACCCGCGCCGCGTCGGCGATGTGGCGAAACTGTGTCTCGCTGACATCTCCGCGGGCCAGCGCTTGGGTGGCGATGGGTACGTCGCGCAGTCGCTGGGCCGCATCGAGCTTCGACGATGCCTCGCCCAGCGAGACGCCCGCGGTGCGGGCCAAGAAGTGAGCGGGGGACCGGTCGCCCTCGCGGGCCCACTCTCGACCTTCGGCCACCCGGGCGGTGAGGGCGAGCTCAGCCGAGGCGAGCTGGGAGCGCATGCGGGTGACGTCGGCCAGCCAAGCCGAGGCATCGCTCATCGACAGCTGGCCCGGCTCGAGGTCACCCACGAACCGGCCGATCGCTGTCGACAACTCCCGCTTCTCCGCCATAGAGAACATGTGTACGAGGATAGAGGACGCTATCTAGCGTGTCAATAGATATGTTCCAATAGTTTTAGATCTTCCTGAGAGGGCATCATGGCCTCACCAGCGGTATATCGCGTGCCTGCACCCGCGCCGCCCTCTACCGTCACGCATCGGCGATCACGAGGAGGTCAGGCGATGGACGCACACGAGTGGGACGACGAGATGACGTCCGAGGCCATGAGCAAGCGCCGTCGGGGGTTCCCTGAGCGAAGCCCGCGTGAAGCGGGGTGATCGCGTCGTTGGCGGAGACAAGGAGCTCGTCGAGCGCTTGGGCCGCAACGACCTCTGCCCCTGCGGATCGGGACGCCGGTTTCAAAGCCTGCTGCTTGCGCTCGGGCCGCTTCGATGGAGCTCCGCGTGCCTACTACCGCCGGGACTGACTCGATCAGGTGCTGGTGATACGGCGCTGGAGCGCGGCCAGACGTTCGGCGAACTCTGGTTGATCCATCGACCAGAGTTGCGTCTCCAGCTCGCGCTCCACGGCGGCGTCGTGGTCGTCGAGCAGGGCCACATCGGCCAGCGTGGCCTTCGTGCGCATCAGGAGTTCTCGCGGGGCGGCAGCGGCCCGGGTGGCGAGTTCCATGGCCTCGTCGAGCAGGACGACGTCCTCGACGCAGCGCCACACCAACCCAATGCGTTCGGCCTCGGCGCCCGACACGACCTCCCCGAACAGCACCATGGCCGCGGCCGCCGATGGACCCACCGCGCGCTGCAGCATCCAGGTGTGGCCCCCTCCCGGGTGGATCCCCAGTTGCAGGAACCGGGTGTCGAAACGAGCGGACTGCGCCGCCAATCGGAGGTCGCACACCAGCGCCAGGTTCATGCCCGCGCCCACCGCGGGACCGTTCACGGCGGCGATGGTGGGCAGCGGTGAGCGCCCCACCCGCAGGAACCCTTCGTAGATGTGGCGGAGTCCGTCGCGCCGCGACGAACCCAGATGCGACAGGTCGGCCCCGGCGCAGAACGCCTTGCCGCGTCCGGTGATGATGACGGCACTGGCTCGGTCGTCGGCTTCCAGGGTGTCGAACGTGGCGATGATCTCGTCGACCATCTCGGCGTTGAGCGCATTGCGCCGATCGGGATCGTCGAGGCTCACGACCGCCACCCCATCGGCGATCTCAGTGTGCACCGCGTTCATCGTCACGACGGCCGGTCGGAGAAGTCGCGCACCACGGCGGGGGAGTGGCGGAAGAACTGCTCCACGTCGCGCTCGTAGCGGTAGGTGGGCTGGCCCGAGCCGATCGTGTCGCGTAGCCGCGCCGCCTCGATGAACGCCTTCACCGCGCCCGCCGAGGTGTAGTGATATTCGAACCCGGCTTGTTTGAGCCGCCGGTTGTCCATGCCCCGGCCGTAACGGAGCAGGTCGAGCAGCTCGCCGGGCAGGGGTACCCCGATGCGGGTGAGCGGCCAGGCGGCCAGTCCGGTGGCGATGGGCGGCAGCGGAGCCGTGCGTTTGCCGCAGAGATGGGCCACCTCACTCCAGGGGAGGAGCCCGTCACCGGCGACGTTGAAGATGCCCGGCAGGTGACGGTCGAGGGCGAACAGGATCGATCGCACCACGTCGTCTTCGTGCACGAACTGGAAGCGTGGGTCGAAACCAAAGATCGACGGCACCAGGGGCAACTCCAGGGCCCGGCTGAGCGGCGTGACGATGTCAGGCCCCAACACGTTGGAGAATCGCAGGAGGCTCACGTTCACGTGGGGGTTGTCCTCGGCGAAGTCGCGCACGTAACCCTCGACGCTTTCCAGGCTGCGTTCGATGCGGTTGCGGGCCGGGTGGGTGCGGGGCGTGCCCTCGTCGAACCACACCGGATCTTCCATCGCCGTGCCGTACACGTAGCTCGACGACTTCACCACGACGTCGCGCACCGTGCTGCCCGGCGCCGATGCCGCGGCGAAGAGGTTCATGGTGCCGATGACGTTGATCTCGTGCATGGTCCGCGCCCGCATCACGGTGGAGTCGATGATGAGGAACGTGTGGACGATGGTGTCGACCTTGGTGGCCTGCACGATGCGGCTCAGGATCGAGTAGTTCTCGTCGCTGCGGACGTACTCGGTGCGCTCCAACTCGACGGTCGGTTCTCGGGTGTCGAGACCGACGATGACCTCGACGGAGTCGTCCTCCTCCAAGGCCTTGGCTACGAGACCGCCCCAGAACGAGGCGAGACCGGTGATCAGTACGCGTCGTCCCATCGGGTGGTCAGCCGAACCAGACGGAGCGCCGAGTGCGGAGCATGTCGTAGAGCTCGCGTTGGATGAGGTCGCGGATGGCCTCGGACTCGTCCATGATCCGACTCTTCGAGTAGCGCTCCTGATCGGGAGGGACATCGAAGTGGATGGGGTCGAGCACTCGGAGTTTGAACTTGGCCGGGAAGTAGCCCACGGCTCCCAGGGCCGGGCCCAGGAGCAGTTGATTGGCCGTGATAGGGAAGTAGGGCAGGTTGAGGGCCTTGGCGATCGACGACGACTTCCACAAGATGGGCATCGATTCCTCTGCGCCCACCACCGCAATGGGCACGATCGGCACGCCCGCACGCATGGCGATCTCCACGAAGCCGCCACGGCCGAACCGACGCAACTGGTAGCGCTCCGAGAGGTGCTTCCCCGGCCCCTTGCTGCCCTCGGGGAAGACCAGTACCAGTTGCTGTTGCTCGCGCAACAGGCGGTAGGCGTTGTCGGGGTGGGCCACCACACCGCCGAGCCGGGCCCAGTAGGTGCCCACAATCGGCATGGACTTGAAGAGATGGTCGGCCAGGCCGTAGCAGGGTCGCTCGAGTTCGGTCTCGACGCCGTGCATGATGACGGGAGCGTCGCTGGGGATGGCTCCGGCGTGGTTGGCCACCAGCAGGGCGCCGCCCTCAGTGGGGATCTTGTCGAGTCCTTCCCATTCCACCCGAAACCACTTGTCGTAGATCGGGGCGTAGGCGGCCCGGGCCAACGCCCGCAGGCTTTCCGAGCGTCCCCACTCGTCGACGTCGCTCATGCGGGGGTCGTCGAGCACCCGAGGTTGTTCTCGGCGGACCGGCAACAACGACACGTTGTCGGGAGTGTTTTCAGCCCGCGGCCGGGTCGCTCCCGCATCCGTGGTGGGCCGGCTGGTCATCAGCCCATCGTAGTCAGCGGAGAGCCGGCACTTTCTGGCGCCTCGGCGGGGCCGTCGGGATGGCGCACCGCGGCGATGGCCAAGGCCACTGCGGGTAGCGCCATGGCCGCGACGCGGGCCAGATTCAGCGGTCGTTCCGCCACCCCTTCGTCGGACATGACCAGGATCAGGGCGTCCAGCAGGATCCACACCGCCACCTCGGGCAGGCGCCGGCGCAGCGTCCACGCGGCCAGGAGGGAGGCGGCCAGCAGGCCGATGCCTACGGCCACCGATTGGGAGCTGAGACCGAGATGGATCCAGGCGCGGAACGGCACCGTGAGCTCCCCGGCGGCATCGCGCAGGATGTTGCCCCCGCCGTGGCCGCCGGTTTGGGGAAGCCACCATGCGACGATCCCAACCCAGATCACATACACCCCCGGGGGGATCAGCAACCAGAGACGTTGACGGCGATCGCCCACCACGAAGCAGGCGGCCGCCACTACCAGGGTGGTTTCGCGGGTCAGGGCGGCGAGGGTCAACAACACGATGGCCCAGCCGAGGTGACGCCGCCACAGCACCACGGCCCAGAGCGCCAGCGTGAAGGCCAGCGCGTCCCCCAGGCTGCCCTGCAGGCTCTCGATGAGGGCGGGCGAGATGCCGGCGGCGAGCCCGAGCCACGCGCTACCTCCCAGACGCGTCGCCAGCCGGGAAAGCGCCATGGCCGCGGCCCCGATGGCCAGCAGGTTGATGGCGAACATCGTCCACACCAGGGGGGCACCGTCCGGCGCGGGTGAGGCCAGCGCCGGAAAGAGCACCCGCCGGAACCGGTAACGGATCTGGTCGACATAGCCCACGGCCTCACGCGGATGGGGGAACGTGCTGGCGATGACGTAGAACTGCTGGCCGTCGTGGCCGTAGTCGCCGGTCAGAACGGGGTTGGGCAGGTCGCGCTCCACGTAGGGGCGCGACGCCGAAAACGTGCCCACGCGCAGGAACGTGGACACGTTGTTCCCGTCGCGGAAGAACTGGGGCGCCACGATGGCGGCGGCGATGATCGTGGCCGCCAACCCCACCAGGAGCTCACGGCGCATGGGCCGGCTCCTCGGTCGGTCCGCGCGCATCGGTGTGGACGACCCAGGCCGCCAGGGTGGCGCCGACAGCGACCAGCGGGGCCAAACGGGCGTAGTTGAGGATGTCCTCGGCCACGCCGGTGCCGGCGATGGCCACCAAGATGGCGTCGGCCACGAGCCACAGCGCCACTTCGGGCAGGCGCTGGCGCAGGATCCAGGCCGAGATCAGGCTCAGGACCGTGAGCAGCAGGGCGAGCACGATGGTGCGACTACCCAGACCCAGATCTCGCCACGATTGAAACGGGAGGGCGAACTGGCGGAGCGCGTCGGCGATCGGAGTGGTCGACTCGTGACTGACCTCGGGTTGGATGAGCCAGTTGACGGTCAGGTCCCATGCCGCGTAGACGGCGAAGGGGATGAGGAGGGCCAGTCGCGCACGCTTGACCCCGACCAGCAGGCAGGCGGCCGGCACCACCAGCGTTGTCTCTCGGGTCAGCGCGGCGAGGGTGAACAGCACCACGGCCCAGCCCAGGTGCTTGCGCCACAACACGACGCCCCACAACGCCAACGAGAAGGCGAGGGCGTCACCGAGGCTGGCTCGCACACTGATCAGCAGCGCAGGGGTAACGGCGACGGAGAGGCCGAGCCACACCGGGCCGTGCAGGCGGCGGGCGAGTCGGCCGGCGGCCACCGCGGCAGCCCCGACCGAAATCAGGCTGATGCCGAGCATGGCCCACACCGTTGCCGGGCCCTCAGGAAACGGAGCCGCCAACAACGGGAAGAGGATGCGTCGGGCGCGGTAGCGGGGACGGTCGACGTTGCCCTCCAGCGTCTGCAGGCCATCCGGTTGAGTGATGGACCGGGCCACGACGTAGAACTGCTGGCCGTCATGGCCGTATCCCTTGACCAGGACGGGGTTCGTGAACGTCTGTTCCACGAATGGACGCGAGGCGGCCTGGTCGCCGATGTTCAACAGCGCGCTTACGTCACCGTCGTGGCGAGCAAGAAGCTGAAGGGTGGGCAGCACCACGATGACGATGCTCACCACGAACACGGCCAGTTCTGCTTTCCAGTCGGCCCGTTCCGTGACCTTTGCGGCGACCGGCTCGGTCATGGCACCGCCGTGTCGGGTTCGAATCGCTCGGGATCGTCGCCCGAGCACCAGGCGGTCCCCTCGGCACAGGTGGCGAGGATCGGACACCACCGACACGGTGGCCCGGTTCGCTTGGTCGGCTCCCGGGTGCCGCCTCGGAGTTCGATCATTCGGGCGACACCGTCGACGGTGCGGGCGAGGGCGGCGTGCAGCAGCCCTTCGCTGACAACCTCGGGGTGCGGTCGGCCCTCCTCCAGGTAGTAGCTGGCCAGGAGCCGGGGTGGGGTGCCGATCTTGATCGATTCGAGGAGGGCGTAGAAACGCAGATCGTCGAGGTGGGCGGGGGCGAAGCCGCCGGTCTTGAGGTCGATGAGGACTTTGCCCGCAGTGGTGCCGTTGGCCCTGCCGATGGACAAGTCGATCTTGCCCGACAGCACCACGCGGGAATCCAACAGTTCGACGCGGACCTTGCTCTCCGGCACCGGCCGCCACACGGGTTTGAGGGGTGGAAAACAATCGAAGAACGTGGTCACCCGATCGGTGGCCTGGCCCCGCAGCTCGGCGCGATCGGCTTCGCCGCAGGTGCGCAGGAAGTCACCGATGCTGTCGCTGCCCTGGCTGAGTCGAGCGAGGCTCTCGTCGACGAGCTCGGTGGGGACGGGATCACCTCGCCATGAGATACCGAGTTCGATGGCCTTGTGGGCCACGGTGCCCCGAGCGATGGGGACCGACCAGGCGAACTGCTCGGCCTCCTCGGCCAGGTAGCGGGCCTCGCACCCGTGCACCTGCGACAGCTTGTGCTTGGAGACGAAGAGCTGGTCGGCCGTGTCGAGTTGGTCGACCAGCGGGCCCAGCTCATGTTCGAGTTCGGCTCGCAGCTCGTGGCGCAGCCCGGCATCGAATTGAGGGCGCTCGGACTCGGGGGCACCGAGGAGCTCCACCACCTCACGCTGGGCCGGGTTCAGCTCCGGCTCGCCGATCATCTCGTCACCCTACGACGCCCTCCCCCGGCGGCCGGGGAGTTCCTGTCGTACCCCCTGGGCAAGATGAACAGCGATGGAAGCCACGTCTCTTCACTTTGCTGCCGCCGCCCGAGCTCTCGGTCAGGTGGCCCATGGCCGGGGCCTGGTCGTTCCCGGGTTCCGCAGCCCCCCGCGTCTCGCCGGCGTCGAACGGTCGGTGCGGCGTCGTGGCGACGGGGCGGCCACCGTGTCCGTCCGGCTCCGCGGTCGGCCGTGGGTGGCGGTGTTGGCCGACATGATCGAGGGAGTGGTGGTGGTCAACGATCTCACCGGTCCGGCCGCCACCCGATGTCGCACCGCGCTCTGGGCCCAGATCGAATCCGACGAATTGCGGGCGGCCTAGATGTCCCCGATGGACCAGGCTCGGCCCCTAGCTTTGTCCGATGGACGACACCACGATCTCGACGCTGGCGCTGATCGCGGCGGCCGCGGTGCTGGCACCGATCCTGGTGGAGCTTCTGCGCCGGTTCCGGATCCCCGGCGTCGTCATCGAGATCGCGCTGGGCATCATCATCGGGCCCCAGGTTCTCCACTTGGCTCAGACCACGGACTTCGTCCATGGCCTCTCCGATCTCGGGCTGTCCTTTCTCATGTTCCTGGCCGGCTACGAGATCAATCTCCAGGAGGTAAAAGGTCGTCCTTTGGTAAAAGCGACGATCGGCTGGGCGATTTCCCTCGCTCTGGCGTTCGCTTTCGCCTATGTGGCCGTATCGACGGGTTTCGGGCTGAGCACGCTGTTCATCGGGCTTTGCCTCACCACCACCGCGTTGGGCACGTTGTTGCCCATGTTGCGAGACGCCGGCGTCGCCGAGACGCGGTTCGGCGCCTACATCCTGGCCATCGGCACGGTTGGCGAGTTCGGCCCCATTGTCGCCATCGCCCTCCTTCTCACCAGCAACAACCCTCTCAGCACCACGGTGCTTCTGGTGGCGTTCGTCGCCGTGGCCTTGGTGGCCGCCCTGCTGGCCACCCGCCACCAGCCGCCCCGAGTCGTCGATGTGCTTCGACGCAACCTGCATTCCAGCGCCCAGCTCCCGGTGCGAGTGTCGGTGTTGCTCATCGTGTTGCTGGTCTGGCTGGCCTCGGCCCTCAACCTGGATGTCCTGCTGGGTGCGTTCGCTGCCGGCATCGTGGTGCGGCTGTTCAGCGCGGGCGACGATGGCGACGTCATCCGGGTGAAGCTCGAGGCGATCGGGTTCGGATTCTTGGTGCCGGTGTTCTTCATCGTGAGCGGGATGAACTTCGACCTCGACGCCCTGCGCAACGATCCCGCCACCCTGCTTCGGCTTCCGGTGTTCCTGGGTCTGTTCCTCGTCGTGCGCGGGGTGCCGGCGTTGTTGCTCTACCGGAACGATGTCGAGCGGTCCGAGGTGATGCCTCTGGCCTTGTTCTCGGCCACCGCGCTTCCGCTGATCGTGGTCATCACGACGCTGGGAGTCGAGAAGGGGCGCATGCTGCCCGGCAACGCCGCCGCCCTTGTCGGCGCTGGCATGTTGTCAGTGTTGATCTACCCCCTCATCGGCTTCGCTACGTTGCGCCGGGCGGGGCGCCTGCCGGCGACGTCCACAGTGTTCGAATCCGACGACATCGACGCGCCGGACCCACCGTTCGAGGGGTAGCGTCGCCGGGGTCCGCACCCGCGGCCGAAGTATCACCGAACAGGGGGACACAACCATGAGCGAACGCACGTCCTACGCGCCGGGAACGCCGTCCTGGGTGGACTTGGGTAGTCCGGACACGGCAGCATCCGCTGCGTTCTATGGCGGGCTGCTCGGCTGGAAGGCCGACATCGATCCCCGTCCCGAGGCCGGTGGCTACGGCATGTTCTCCCTGCGGGGATTGAACGTCGCCGGCATCGGTCCCCAACAGAACGCCGACATGCCGCCCTACTGGACGGTCTACGTCACGGTGGCCAACGCGGATGAGACCCTGGCCGCCATGACCGCGGCCGGGGCCACGGTCATCGTCGAGCCGATCGACGTGTTCGATGCGGGTCGCATGGCGGTCGTGCAGGACCCGTTGGGGAGCTTCATCTCCATCTGGCAGCCCGACCAGCACATTGGCTGCCAACTGGTGAACGAGCCCGGAACCTTCGGCTGGAACGAGTTGGCCACTCCCGATCTGGCGGCGTCGCGGGCGTTCTACACCGCCGCCTTCGGCTGGGAGCGGCTCGAGATGAGCAGCGACGATGGCGATTTGTATGGCATCGACGGCAACATGGTGTGCGGCGCCCATACCGCCGGCGATGGCGAGTTTCCGGCCTGGTCGGTGTGGTTCGCCGTGGCTGATGCCGACGCCGCCGCCGCCAAGGTGGTCGAGCTGAGTGGCTCGGTGTTGGTTCCCTGCAGCGACATGAGCTTCGGGCGGGGCGGCGTGATGGCCGATCCGCACGGGGCCGTCTTCGGCATCGCTCAGGTCAACGACGCCGTCTGACCCTCTGAGCCCTGCGAGCGCCCGATGGGCCACCCTGGGGCGCCCATGGTGGCGCCCGAGGTCATGGTTTTGGCAGACTTCCCGATAGGAACGGGCGGGGGAGTGGCTTCCCGCTGTCCCAAATGCCGAGGAGATGACCATGGCACGACCCGTCTGGAGTGGAGCAATCAGCTTCGGTCTGGTGCAGATCCCGGTGAAGCTGTACCCCGCCGTCAGCTCGCGGACGGTCGCCTTCCACCAGCTCGATTCGAAGACAAAGAGCCGCATCAAGCAGCTCCGGGTCTCGGCCGAGACCGGTGAGGAGGTGCCCTACACCCAGATCGTGAAGGGCTACGAGCTCTCGTCGGGTGAGTATGTGGAGATCAGCGAAGAGGAGCTCTCGGCGCTTGATCCCAAGGCGGCCAAGACCATTGACCTCGACGAGTTCGTGGACCTGGTCGACATTGATCCCATCTTCTTCGACAAGGCCTATTACCTCGCCCCCGACAAGGCGCCCAAGCCCTACGCGCTGTTGGTGCAGGCCATGGAGGAATCGGGCAAGGTCGGCATCGCCCACTTCGTGATGCGCACGAAGCAGTACCTGGCCGCTATCCGGGCCACCGACGGGGTACTCGTGCTCTCGACGATGGTCTACGCCGACGAAGTGAACGACCCCACGCAGATCCTCGACATCGACGACGCCATCTCGGTCGAGGTGTCGGAGAAGGAACTGACGATGGCTCGCCAACTGGTCGATTCGCTGAGTGCCGAGTTCGATCCGGCCAAGTTCCGAGACACCTACCGTGAGGCCGTCGTCGGCCTCATCGAAGCCAAGGCGGCCGGCAATGAGATCGTCGCCCCCAAGGTCGAAGAAGAACAGGCCGTGGTGGTCGACCTCATGGCCGCGCTGGAGGCATCGGTGAGCGCGGCCAAGGAGGCTCGCAAGCGCCATCCCACCGGTCTCGAGGCCGAAGTCGAAGATGAGGCCGCCCCCGTGGCGACGGTGACGCCGGCCAAGAAGCCTGCGGCCAAGAAGGCGCCGGCCAAGCGAGCGGCCGCCAAGAAGGCTCCGGCGAAGAAGGCCCCGGCAAAGAAGTCGGCGGCGCGGGCCGAACGGGTCATGAAGTCGGCCTGAGGGTCTCGCTGCTCATGGCCTCCGCGTCGACCCGGACGACGGTCGACGTCGATGGCCGCCAGCTCTCGGTCTCCAATCTCGACAAGGTGCTCTACCCCGAGACGGGGTTCACCAAGGGTGAGGTGATCGACTACTACCGGTCGGTGGCGCCGACGATGTTGACGCATCTGGCCGGTCGCTGTGTGACCTTCCGTCGATTCCCCAACGGGGTCGACGGCACGTCGTTCTTCGAGAAGCGCTGCCCGAAGCACCGGCCCGAGTGGGTCGAGGTGGCGCTCGGTCCCGGTGATTCGGGAGGAGCGATCGACTACTGCGTGCTGGATGACACCCCGGCGCTGGTTTGGGCGGCCAACCTGGCCGCACTCGAGTTGCACACCCCCATGGCCCGGTCGGCCGACATCGAGTCGCCGGCCATGGTCGTGTTCGACCTCGACCCCGGTGCGGGGGCGGGAATGACGGAATGTGCCGAGGTGGCGATGGGCATCCACGGGGCCCTGGCCGGCCTGGACCTCGAACTGGTGGCCAAGACCTCGGGCTCGAAGGGTCTGCAGCTGTACCTGCCGCTGAACACCCCGACGACGCATGAGCACGCTTCGGAGTTCGCTCTGGCCTTGGCCCAGCTCATGGAGAAGCACCATCGGGAGTTGGTGGTGTCCAACATGAGTAAGGAGCTACGCAAGGGCAAGGTGCTCATCGACTGGAGCCAGAACTCGCGGCACAAGACGACGATCTGCGCCTATTCCCTGCGGGCCCGGCCCACGCCGACGGTGTCCACTCCGGTGACGTGGGACGAGGTCGAGGCGGCCAGTGGGGGCGCGCCACTGTCGTTCACCGCGCCGGAGGTGCTGGCCCGCATCGAAGCCCACGGCGATCTCTTCGCCGCCGCGGCCACCCTCGAACAGCACCTCCCCGGTCCGAGGGCCTGATGAAGGTGCTGATGCCGCTGCCCGATCACGATTTCGACGTCACCGAGGTGGCGGTGCCGTGGCGGGTGCTCACCGATGCCGGCCACGAGGTGGTGTTCGCCACCGAGCACGGTGGTCGCGCGCCGGAGGCCGATCCCCGGTTGCTGACAGGCGTGCTCTTCGGTCAGTTGGGCGCGGAGCCCGAGCCGATCCAGTTCTACCGAGCGCTCACCGAAGATCACGCCTTTCGGGCCCCGCGGGCTTGGAGCGACGTGGTGGCGACGGAGTTCGACGGGCTGATCCTGGCCGGCGGGCACGCGCCGGGGATGCGCCAATACTTGGACGGAGCCACGTTGCGGGACCGCGTGGGCGAGTTCTGGACGTTGGACCGGCCCGTCGGGGCCATCTGCCATGGCGTGATCGTGCTGGCCCGCACCATCGATCCGGCTACCGGTCGCAGCGTGATCGCCGAGCGCCGCACCACGTGCCTACCCAAGTACATGGAGCGCAGCGCTTTCTACCTGACGGCCTGGCGCCTGGGCCGCTACTACCGGACGTACCCCGCCTATGTCGAGGACGAGGTGACGGCCGCGTTGGCTAACCCCGCGCAGTTCGAGCGTGGGCCCCGAGAGTTGCGCCGCCGCGGCACCGCCACCGACGACGGACCGGCCTTCGTCGTCGAGGACGGTCGCTACCTGTCGGCCCGATGGCCAGGTGATGCGTACCTCTTCGCCCACCGGTTCGCCGCGCTCCTCGGGGGTAGCTAGGGGCATGGTGAGCGGGACGGAATCTTGGATACCCGATGAGGTGGGAACCGCGGGCCGCGAGAATCTCGACGAGGAGCACGTCGCCCGCTACGACGACAAGGAGCACGGAGACGCCGCCGGGGAGGTGGCGATGCTCCTGGCGGTGGGCTTTCCCACTAAGCCAACCGTCATCGACCTCGGAGCAGGCACGGGACAGTTCACCCTGGCCGTGGCCCCGCACGCCCGGCGCGTCGTCGCCGTTGATGTGTCTCCGCCGATGCTCGACCAGCTACGGGCGAAGCTCGACCGATCGGGTGTCGAGAATGTGGAGTGTGTCCAGGCGGGATTCCTGACCTACGACCACGCCGGCGACCTGGCCGACCTCGTCTACAGCCGATACGCACTGCATCACTTGCCCGATTTCTGGAAGGCCGTTGCCCTCACCCGACTGGCGGCGATGATCAAGCCGGGCGGCATCCTGCGGCTCTGGGACGTGGTCTATGCGTTCGATGCTCCCCAGGCGGGAGCGGTGCTTGAACGCTGGTTCGAGGGCTACGCGTCAGATGGGGTCGACCAGGGCTGGACCCGGGGCGAACTCGAAGAGCACGTCCGCGATGAGAACAGCACGTTCACCTGGCTTCTTGAACCCATGATCCAGCGCGCCGGCTTCGTCATCGAACAGGCCCTCTACGGCGACGACCAGATCTTCGCCCAGTACCTCTGTCGTCGCAGTTGAGGTCGCCCGGGAGCGTTTGTGTTCGCCGACGCGACGCAACGCTCGGCCTTAGGGCTGGCGGAAGTTGGTGATCGTGAACCCCCACTCATCGTCGATTACGCTCGCCTGTTCGTCGATGTTCACGCTCGTCGGATACCCCAACTGGTCGTCGTAGTTGGCGGTGACCTTGTCCGCTTGAGCCTTCTCCTTTTCCAGGAGTCGGAAGACGTCATCGATGGTGGCCGGAACACCTTGGGGAGCGGGCGCCGATGCCAATCCGTCCACGACGTGCAGGTCAGAGCTGCGCGGTCCCATCTGGCCGGAATCCGTGTAGGTGAATGAGTAGGTCGGCACGGCCGCTCGCCACCACTTGGCTTGTTGCAGCGACACTTCGCGGGTGTCGTGTACTGAGCACGCAGTCAGCGCGAGGCCAAGGGCGACCACGACGCTCAACAAACGCTTCACGGTCGTCCGACGCTGTACAGGCTTGAAAAGTTCCGGGGCCACCGTCAATGGGCCGTGGTCGGGTCAGTTCGGCTTGGCGAGACACTGCTGGGTCTGGGGCACCGTGTAGTCCCAACGCTTGTCGACCACCGCTTTGCGTCCGAGGTCGAATGACTTACCCAGGAACTTCGCCTCGACGCCACCAGCGAGCACGTAGGCGATCTGGGTCGAGGTGCAGGCCGGCGGTGGAGGGAGGATCGTCTGGGCGATGACCGTTCCCGATGACAGGTAGACGCCGGCCCCCGTCTGCAGGAAACCGAATCCGAATCCGACCTTGGGCAATTCGGTGGTGACGACGACGCCGACGGGTCCATTGGCGAGGCCTTTGACCGTGTTCAGCAGATCCGGTGCGTCCTGTTGCCGGGTGCCATTGACGGTGAGGGCGCCGTCCTTGAAGTGGAATCCGGCGTCGCCCCCGAACGTGATGTCCGCCCGGCCACCGAGCCGCGCGCCGGCCAGCGCCATTGCCAGCTGCACCTGGAACGTGCCGGTGAGCGAGAGCGTGAACGGGATGCCCCCCACCAGTGCGGGGAACTCGATGCCGAAGGGGATCTTGAAGAACGCGGGGGTCTTCACGTGGGTCAGCTGCTTGGTGCTCTGCAGATCGGTCGTGATGGTCGCCTCTCCGCCGAGCGCGGCCAACTCGAAGTCGAAGTTTCGGACCTGGCGGTCCTGGACGACCGATCCTCCCGAGGTGCTGAGGGCCCCAAGATGGACGTCGACCTTGATCGTACCGACGAGGTCACCCGCACTCCTGGCGTCGAGCACGAGGTGATGGCCGCTGCCCTCCGCCTCATGGGTGAGGTTGAAGGAGAAGTCGCCGATCTTGCCCGAGACCGTCTTCTGCTGGCCGGCGAAGGCGACGGGCGTGGCCACCACTGGACCACCGCCGGGGCGGAAGGACGCGCCTCCCAGCCCGTTGATGATGCCGGCACCGCCCTGGTCGAGGATCGAGCTGTCCGGCGTCGAGCCACCGCCGCCGCCGCCGCTGCTACCGCTCCCGGCCGACGTGTCGCCGTAGACGAAAACCCGAACCTTGCCAGGGTCGTAGGAGACGTCGTTCCAACTCAGCTCACCGTTGGCAACGACCTCAGGGAGAGTGGCGGGTGCACCCGTGACGGCGATCCCGTCGGCCGTATCGTCGACTTGTGTGGCCCGGACCACGGTGATGCCGCTGAGCAACAGGATCTTGCCGGCCTTGAGCTGGTCGATACCGGGGGCGGACTTATCGAGCAGCAGCGACTTGCCGTCGTTCGAGTAGCCCTTGAACATTTTGCCTTGCTTGCTGTCCACGACCACGACGTCGTCGGTCAGCTTGATGTCCGGTGACGGCATCTCGTCGGAGATGTCCGAACTGCCCGAGCCTGAACCCGAACCGGAGCTGGAGTCGCCTCCGGTGGACGAGTCGGTGCTGCTCGCGTCAGTGGAGACGTTTTTCTTGTCGCTCCCACCGCTACTGGCTACGACCGCCACCGCGGTCAACAGCAGCACCACCACGGCGATGGCGATGGCGATAAGCACGCCGCGGCGCGGTCTCTTGGGCTGGTCGTCGGGTGTGGGCCCCGGTGGCGGCGGGCCGCCGGCCGGGGGTTCCGTCCCCGACGCCGAGGGCTGTGGCGCCTGCGGAGCGGGCGTGTCGGCCGCCTCGACCGGGGCGTTCGCTATCGGTTGGTCGGAGGGCGGCGGCGCACTCGGCGCCTCCGCACCGGCGACCGCGTCCTCGACCGCCGGCGGATACCACTTGCCGTCGGAAGCCTGCCACCAGCCCGGACCTTGCGTGCTGTCGCTCATCTGAGCCCCCCGTCGCGTGCCTCGATGGTAGCCATCACGGCCCAGCGCGCTGGGATGGGGGTCCGGTTCAGGTGTAGGTGAAGTGGTCGGCTGCGCTGGCTGCGCTCGTACCGTGTGTCGAGGTGACCGCGATTTCGACGGTGACACCGGAATCAGATCCCGGCGGGGACACCGCGACTACCGATGTGTCGTTGAGGACCTTGAACGACGCGGCGACTCCGCCAAATCGCACCGCGGCGGCGCCGGTGAGGTTGACGCCGGTGATCGTCACGGAGGTCCCGCCATCAGCCGAACCTTGGCTGGGACTCACCCCGGTGACTCGGGGTGTGAGCATGAACGCGAACCAGTCGCTGCGGCTGTTGGCGCTGGTGCCGCCAGCGTTCGTCACCGTGATGTTCACGGTGCCGGTCTTCACCGCAGGAGCGGTCGCGGTGATCGAGGTGCTGCTGGTGACCGTGAACCCCGCCGCGGCTATCGCACCGAAGCGGACCGAGGTGACATCGGTGAACCCGGTCCCCACGATGACGACGGTCGAGCCCTGGGGGCCTGAGGTTGGCGAGACACTCGAGACACGGGGGGCGGGTACGAATCCGGCGACAAGGGCGAGGTAGGCCCGGTTCGACTGGTTGGAGAGCTGATTGCCGTGCGAGTCGTAGATCGACAAGGTTGGGTCGACCGTTGGTGTCGTTGTGAGCACGGAGTCAGACACCAGCGCTCCGGTGAAGTCCCATGTCGCGGCGACCCACGCCGAGAAGGTGGCAGGGTGGGAGCCCCGACCACCGGTGGAGCAGGTTGTCGACAGATGGACAGCACCGATCGGGTACCCGGTCGTGGGAGAGAACGCGGAGCCGAACGCTTTCTCCTGAATGCCGCCACAGGAGTGTCCTAGAACCGCGAACGCTGTCGACTGAGGCACAACAAGGGAGACCGGCGACCCGAACGCCGACTGGGGGGTGACCGCAGCGAACCCCAACACCGCGGCGACGACAACGCCGGCCCGTAGCAACGCTCTGACCGTCAACGTCCTCATGGCACGGACCCCTCTAAGACTCGTCGAGACTCTTCTGCATCAGCATCATGAACCCGGCCCGGTTAAGCGCGAGCTAACGGGCCAGTAAGACAGCTTGAGTTCCTAGGTCTGATCGCTGACGCAGCGGCGTGCTCCGCCCGCGGCTCCGACCTCGCAACTATCTGCCCATCTATGGGAGCGCTCGGCTAGTCGTTCCCAAGTGAAGCGGTGCCCGGGGCGGGGATCGAACCCGCACGCCACCGAAGCGGCCGGGGGGTTTAAGCCCCCTGCGTTTGCCAATTACGCCACCCGGGCCTGGATGCCACGCTAGGCGCGGGGCCCGACGCGACGGTGGCTCAGCAGGTGAGGGTCGAGCCGGTCGCGTTGGCGCCGCTGGTCATGGTGTATTTCGGGCCCTGCACTGCGGCCGTCGCTCGGTAGCCACCGTCGACCATTTGGATGTCGATCGGGCCCAGTCCACAGCCGCTGAGGGTGGGCTTGCCCCGGCCACCATCGGGAATCCAGACGTCGAGGTCACTACCGCCGTCGGCACTGGTGGCCGCTCCGCTGATGGAGAACACCCCAGTGGCGGGGTCGCTCGTCAGGTTGGTCAACTGGCCGGGGGCGAACCGCGGGTAGGCCCGGCTCAAGATGGTGACGAACTCGGTGACCGGGCCGCCGTTCACGTCGCCCGGACAGGTCGTGTGATGGAGGTGGACGAGCGCAGGCGGTGGTTCGGCGTCGCGTGCCCCTACCGAATGCGGATCACCACACGCCTGCTTCCATTGCCACCACGCACCGCCCACGCGGTACTGATCCTCCTGGGCCGCGTACTGGGTGACCTTCACCGCGTCCGCTGCCGGAGTGCCGAACCACCCGTACTCACCGATCCAGAACGTGGTGCCATAGGTGGCCGCCGATGCCGCGGCCGAAGCGAATCCTTCGGCGATGGTCCCGCCCTGGATCGAGTCGTTGTACCCGTGGGGGGCGAACACCACATTCGGATCGCTGATGGAGGCGACCGGAGGCAGCGTGCCCTGCTTGGGCCACAGCACCACCGGCTCGAAGAAGGCGATGTGCGAGGTACCGCCCGCTGCCGTCTCGGCCGAACGGATGGCGGCGATCGTCTTTTGCGTGAAGGCACCCAGCTTGGCTCCCGACGAGTCGGAGTCGGTACCCCAGTTGGGCTCGTTGAACAGGTCGTAGCCGGCGATGGCGGGCTCGGTGGCGAACTCACCGGCCAGTGATGCCCACGTCTTGGTCAACTCGGTCTGGATCCCGTCGGTGTCGGCGTAGAAGTTGTCGAACGCCTTCATGACGGCCGGGGCCAACTCCCGCACGCCGACCGCCGCACACGTGTCGGCCCCACCGGTGATTGTCGCCCACTCGGGGGCGCCGTCCCAGCCGATCCCGGGCTTGGCCGGGTCGGGGCAGGTAGTCCCCACCGGGCTGGCCACGAACTTGCCGTAGGCATCTTGATGCATGTCCAGCACCACGTAGATGCCATGGGCCTTGGCGGCGTTGACGGCTTCGTGGATGCGGGCGACGTAGGCCGTGTCAAAAGCCCCCTTGGTCGGTTCCAGCGCCGACCAGCTCACCAACAGCCGCACCACGTTGAACCCATCGGCCGCCATCTCGGCCCAGTCGGAATCGGTGGCCGGAATCACGCTCGGGTACTTGGCATTGGCCTGGAAATAGTCACCCAAGACGTTGAGGTTCACGCCCCGCAACAGAACCTGACGGCCCTTGTCGTCCACCACGCGGGCCTCGGGGCCGCGGATGGCGGAGAGTCCGGGCAGGGGCGCGACCGAGGCCGCTTGCGTGGTGGCGCTCGAGTTCCCCGAACCCTGGTCCGCCGATGAGTTGCCACTCGACGAACACGCGGCCGTCACCGCCACCAGGGTGAACGCCAGGGCAACGCTGGCGATGGTGCGATTGGTGCGGCTGACGCGTCGAATGCCCCCGGGAGTTCTCACGGCGGTCACCGTACCTCCCGCCGAGTTGGGGCTGAGAGCACGCGCCCCTAAATGAACCGACCGGATCAGGGGGCGCTGGTAGCCGTGCCGCCGGTCAGGCGAAGCGGGTGGTGATGACGCGGCCGCGGCGGTGGGTGGCACTGGCGGCGAGGTCGGTCACCACAAACGTGCGCTGGAGCCAACGGTCGGTGCCGTCGAAGCGGGCCGCGAACGACGACCGGCCGTGCACGCTCAGGCTGTTGTCGACGACGAGCAGATCGCCCGCTTCGAGGGCGACGCCGATGTGTTGGGCGCGGATGACCGAGCGCAGCGCTTCGAGCGCCTCGGCTGCTTCCGGGTCGAGGCCGGTCATGAGGTCGGCGTCGAAGGTGAACGTCGGCGCTTCTTCGGTGCCCTCGAGCACGGCCATGGCGTTGCCCAGGCGGTCCGACCGGGTACCGGTGAACGACTCGTCGATGCCCGTGCGGAACCGGGGTTCGCGCAGCACCTGTTGAACGCCGAGCGGGAGCTCGCCCATCACCTGGCTGATGGAACACAGCAACGTCTCGGCCTGAGGATCGCCGCGTAGGCACAGCAGCAGCAGGAACCGGGGCTTGTGGGGATGGAACGCGGTCTCGGTGTGGAACTCGAGTTCGACGCCCGACGAGGTCGACGTCTGGCGGGCCACATCACCCCGGGTGGGCAGCAGGTTCTGCACGATGTCGCCACCGTGCTCGGGCTCGTAGCCGATGGGCTGGCCCAGCCGTCGGGCCACGGTGAGCAGCACGAACTCGCTCAGGTTGTCCTTGCCGGTGGGATCGCCAGGCGTGGCCGGGGTAGCCGGAATCGTGCCGATGGGCAGGTCCTTCAACAAGATGGCCCCGGCCGGTGCCCCGTTGTCAGCGAAGTCGCAGAGCGCGTCGTGCACGTCAGGGGAGAGCAACCGTCCCGCCCGCCCGGCCGCCTGTAAAAACGCGGCCGAGCCGATGGGTACATCACCCTCGGGCACCAAGGCCACGACGGCGTCGTCGCCGGCGTTGTCGATGGCCTGCACCGACGCGTGCCCGTCGGACCGACCCAAGGAGTGGTGGGGCAAATGGTCCCGCACCACATCAGCGACCGATGTGTCGACGTCGCCGGATACGGCCCAGGCCAACACGATGGCGTTGTCGGCGGCCGCGATCCAGCGATTGGTGAGGACCCCGATCGAGCCGATCACCACGAGCGTGCCCCGGCCGATGGGGGCCGAGATGACGACGGGCTGTCCCCCGACCGTGACGAGCGGCCCGATGGTCTCGGTACTGGTCGTCTCAGTGGCTCGTAGGGCCAGGAGATCGTCGGCTTCGACGTGGAGCCCGTCGAGCGGACCGGTCCCGGAACCCACCAAGTGGGGATTCAGCACGAGCGGATCCTCAGCCCGAACGCCGGCGAGCACATCGTCGCCGGGCTCGATGGGCGCGATGGCGGCGACGCTCACGGCGGATTCCGGTGACACGGCCACCACGGCGCGCCCGCCCCGTTCGAGATGGCGGCGGAGGTGGTCAATCGTCGACTGGGCGACCGTTCCGTCGAGCACCAGAACCGCGACCGCGTCGAGCTGGGTGCCGCCATCGAGATGATCGGTCACGGCCACTGGGCGGCCGCCGTTGGCCTGCAGGGCGGCAAGCAAGGCGCGGAACCCCGACAGCTGCGATCGCCCCAGGAGCGAATCGGGGGAGCTGAGCGGGGGGAGGTGGTCGAGCAGCGTCATGGCACAAGCATTCTAGACACACTGTTCACTGAAATAAATGTTTCAATCAGGCCTCCTGCCAGGCCTGGATAGGGTTGGGCCATGGCACCCGAAGCACCAGTGAGCTCCTTCGCCAGCGATAACGCCTCGGGCGTTCATCCCGAGGTCATCGCCGCCATGGCCGACGCCAACGTGGGTGGGGCCCTGGCCTACGGCGCCGACCCCTGGACGAGCCGCGCCCGCAAGGGCCTTCGTGAGCTCTTCGGCGTGCCCGCCGATGTGTTTTTCACGTGGGGCGGCACGGGCGCCAACGTCGTCGGCCTGCAATGCATGCTCGCCCCCCATGAGGCGGTGATCTGTCCCGAGACGGCCCATATCAACGTCGACGAGTGCGGGGCCCCCGAGCGCTTCACGGGCAGCAAGTTGATCGGTCTGTCCACGCCCGACGGCAAGCTCCGGCCCGACCAGATCGTCGAGCAGTTGCACGTGCTGGGTGACGAGCACCATGTACAGCCGCGGGTGGTATCCATCACCCAATCCACCGAGATGGGAACCCTCTACCAGCCCGACGAGATTGTCGCTTTGTGTGAGACCGCCCATCGTCACGGCCTGCTGGTGCACCTGGACGGCGCCCGGATCGCCAACGCCGCGGCGGTGTTGGACGGAGATGTTCGTTCGTTCACGGTCGACGCCGGAGTGGACGTGTTGACCTTCGGCGGCACCAAGAACGGCCTCATGTACGGCGAGGCAGTGGTGTTCTTGAATCCCGAGCTCGGGCGGGCGGCGCGGTTCGTGCGCAAACAATCGGCCCAGTTGCCGTCCAAGATGCGCTACGTCTCGGCGCAGTTCGAGGCGCTGCTCACTAATGACCTGTGGTTGCGCAACGCCCGCCACGCCAACGCCATGGCGCAGCGACTCGTCGAGCGGGTTCGGGGGATCGATGGCGTCGTCGTGACCCGCCAACCTGAGGTCAACGCGGTGTTCGCCACGGTCCCCCGAGATGCCCTCGAAGCGCTGCAGGCGTGGTCGTTCTTCTGGTTGTGGGACGAGGCGACCACCGAGGTGCGGTGGATGACCAGTTTCGACACCACCGAAGCCGACATCGACACCTTCGCCGACGGCGTGGCCTCACTCGTCGATCAGCACGCCCGCCTCTGACCACGCCGCTTCGATGCGATCGAGCGACTCGGTGGCCGACGCTCGCAGCCGGTCGGCCACTCCGGCCACCAGCGCGTTGAGGAGCGCGAGGGCCCCGACGTAGCTGTCGAAGGGACCGGTGCCTTTGGCCCGCACCGCAAAATGCAGGTCGGCGACGCGCGCCAGCGGTGAGAGGGCACTGTCGGTGAGGGCGATCACGGTGGCCTGGCGCTTCGACGCCGCTTCAGCGGCCTGGATGAGCCAGGCGTCGTAGCGGGCCAAGTCGAGTGCCACCACCGTGTCGCCCGGGCGCAGTTCGGCCAGGGTCCGGTAGATCTGCACTTCGGTACCGGTCACCTGCGTCACCCCCGGCCGCAGCATCGACAGGTCCGACACCGTCTGGGCACCGATGCCCCGCGAGGCGTTGCCGCTGAGCACGTACACCCGGCTGGTGGAGTTGGCCAGGGCCTGGACGGCCAGATCGAACCGGTCCCGAGCCACGCCGTCGAGCGTCGTCTGGGTGTTGTCCAGCTCGACCTGCAGCGCCCGGCCCAACGGATCACCCGACTCGGGCTGGCGGATCCGAACCGTGGCCGGGCGCAGCTGGCGGCCCAGGTCGCGCTGCACGCTGTCCTGCAGCGACGAGAAGCCATCGAAGCCGAGTTTCGTCGACAGCCGGATGACCGAGGCCCCGCTGGTCGACGCCGATTTGGCCAGTTCGGCCACCGTCCCAAACGCCACGAGCTGGGGTTGATCGAGGACCACGGCGGCGACGCGGCGCTCAGCGGGCGTGAAGCGCTGCTGGTGCTGCTCGATGAGGGCGGCCACGTTCATGCCCCCATCCTCCCAGACTCACGCGTTGGCGAGGATCCAATCGGCCACTCGGCGCCCACCGGCACCCGAGAAGTGCAGGCCGTCGGCTCGAACGGTCTGCCCGTCGATCTTGTCGGGGCAGCTGCCGTCAGGGCACACAGGACTGCGGAGGTCCACCAGTCGTATGCCGGGCACGGCGGCGGCCACATCGCGCAACGCGTCGTTGAAGCAGGCGACCCCCTCGGGAGTGGTCTCCGTGGCGATCTTGCCCAGCGGATCAGGAATGAGGGCGAGGTCCACTCGGGATCCGCCGGCCTGCATCATGGTGAGTTGTCGGGAGAGCTCCGCGGTATAGGCGTCGCGCCACCCGGCCTCACACGGTCGCTGCCACCGACCGTCGATCTCGGAGAAGGCGAGCTCACCCCCGCCGAGCACCACCAGCGTGAGGTCAGGCTTGAGCTCGGCGATGTCGTTGGCCCAGTTCTTGTCGCAGTCGCCGCCGGTGTGGACTTGGCCTAGGGGGGAATGCGTCGGCAGGTTGGAATCGAGGATGGAGCAGTCGGGTACGCCGCGAGCGGCGATGACGAACGACGAGCCAGCCTGGCTGTCGAGCAGCGGGCCGAGGCTCTTGGCCACCGAATCGCCAACCACCAACAGGCGCGTCGCACGGGCGGGGCTCTCCGCCGCGGTGGGCCACACGCTGAGGTCGCGCGCCGCGCCTGCTTCGTCCACGGTGCCCGCGGGGATGGCCCCCGATGTGGCCAACACGAGGGCGCCGAGCGCGATGAAGGCGGCCGCCGGCACCGCCACCGCGGGGTGCAATCCGGCCGGCAGACCGTGGCGACGGATGGGCTGTTCGAGGTACACGTACGAGGCGATGGCCACCCCGAACGTGACCGCCAGTCGCAGCGCCGTCAGCGCGACGCCGTCGAGATGGACCCGGGCGGGCGACAACACGACGTAGATCGGCCAGTGCCACAGGTACAGGCCGTAGCTGATGAGGCCACACCAGATGAGCGGTCGCCAGGTCAAACCCCGGGCGATCAGGCTGCGGTCGCTGTGGGCGGCGCAGGCGATGAGGACGACGACGGCCAGCTCGGTCAGCCAAAACCCGCCGTGGTACAGAAAGCGGCTCTGGCCGTCCAGTCTGGCCCACGCCAACGCCAGGCCTCCCAGGGCGACGAGGCCGACCACATCGAGGGCGCGAATCAGTCGGTGGTCATCGAGCACGCCCCAGCAGGTGATGACGCAGGCCAGCGCGGCGCCGAACAGGATGGCCGCCCCGCGGGTATCGGTGCCCAGGTAGGCGCGCGACGTATCGGCCGGGTCGTAGAGCACCCACATGGCGGTGGCCGACAACGCCGCGAGCACGAGTGACACGACCAGCAGCACCCGGGCGGAGCCGCGTGCGACGAGCAGCACCACCAGAACCAGTACCGGCCACAGGAGGTAGAACTGCTCCTCGATGGCGAGGCTCCACAAGTGCTCGAGGGGTGACGGGGTCTGGAAGATGTCCCAGTAGCTCGCCCCGGCGACGATCGAATGCCAGTTGGCGACGTAGAAGATGGCGGCGATGCCGTCGGCTCGAACGCGGGTCAGCTCGGCGGGCGCGGCGAGGACAAACGCGTAGAGAGCCACGAACACCAACACGGCGATCAGCGCAGGGAAGAGGCGGCGGCCGCGTCGGGTCCAGAACCCGCGCAGGGCGATACCCCCGTTGGTGTGCCACTCGTTGAGCAACAGCGACGTGATGAGGAAGCCGGATAGGACGAAGAACAGGTCCACGCCCAGGTAGCCACCCCGCAACAGGTCGGCGTGAAAGAACAGGACTCCGACGACGGCCAGGCCCCGGAGCGCGTCGAGTGCCGGAAGGTGACGCAGGCGCGACGACGGGTCAGACACGCGCTGATGGTAAAGGGCTATGTCCCCCCGCGACCTACCATCCCCAGATGACGGATGGACCCCCCAACTCCACCCGCGGCGTCCGGAGCATGCTCGTCGAGTTCGCCCACGACGAGGCGGCTGGCGCCGTCGTACTGGTGTTGGCGACGGGGCTCGGTCTGGTCTGGGCCAACGTGGCCACCGGCAGCTACCAGGGCTTTTGGGGTCGAGAGGTGCGATTCGACCTGATCGGCGTCCATGTCGGCGAGACCTACGCCGAGGTGGTGAACGACGGTCTGATGGCCATCTTCTTCTTCGTGGTAGGTCTCGAGATCAAGCGCGAACTGGTGGTGGGGGAGTTGCGCGACCGGCGGGCCGCGGCGCTTCCGTTCTTCGCCGCCATCGGCGGTATGGCCGTGCCGGCGTTGCTGTACCTCGCGCTGAACGCCGGCGACGCCGGGGCCCCGCGTGGTTGGGCCATTCCCATGGCGACCGACATCGCGTTCGTGATGGGGGTTGTCGCGCTCCTGGGGCGCCGGGTACCTCCACCACTTCGCCTGTTCCTGCTGACATTGGCCATCGTGGACGACATCGGCGCCATCATCGTCATCGCCGCGTTCTACACCGATCAGCTGGCTGTGGCCTGGTTAGCCGCCGCGCTGGTTCTGGTCGCTGTGATCGTCGCCATGCGCCGGCTGGGCGTGCGCCCCATTTGGGCCTACGCCTTGGTTGGGCTGCCGATGTGGTTCTGCGTCCTCGAGAGTGGCGTGCACGCCACCATCGCCGGCGTCGTGCTCGGCTTGTTGACCCCCGCCCGTCCGTTCTCGGGACGGTCCGTGCTCGAGGAGCTCGAGCACGTGTTCCACCCGATCTCGGCGTTCGTGGTGGTCCCCATCTTCGCGGTGGCCAACACCGGGATCGTCCTCAGTCGGGCCTCGGTGTCCGAAGCGCTGGGCAGCACGGTGGCCTGGGGGGTGGTGCTCGGCCTCTTGGTGGGCAAGCCCGTGGGCATCACGGCCGCCACCGCGCTGGGCCGGGCCCTCAAGGTGGGCCGTCTCCCCGACGGCTTGGAGATTCGCCACGTCGTGGGTGGGGGCATCGTGGCCGGCATCGGCTTCACGGTGTCTCTGTTCGTGACCGAGTTGAGCTTCGACCCCGGCCCCGTCAACGATGCGGCCAAGCTCGCCATCCTCACCGCGTCGGTGCTGGCCGCCGCGGTTGGATCGTTGGTGTTGTTGCGCATCGCATCGCGGGATCAGCGCCGTTAGCGTCGGAGCATGCGCTTCGCTTTCAAGACCTCACCGCAGAACACCACCTGGGACGACATGCTCGCCGTGTGGCGGGCGGCCGACGACATCGACGTGTTCGAGTCCGGCTGGACGTTCGATCACTTCTACCCGATCTTCAGCGACCCCACCGGACCCTGCCTCGAAGGGTGGCTCACCCTGACGGCATTGGCCCAGGCCACCTCGCGCCTGCGGGTAGGCGTGCTCGTCACCGGCATGCCCTATCGCCACCCCGCCGTGCTGGCCAACATGGCCGCCACCCTTGACATCATCTCCGGGGGGCGCCTGGAGCTGGGCATCGGCGCCGGGTGGAACGAGGAGGAAGCGAGCGCTTACGGCATCGACCTGGGCACGCTCACTGAGCGCTTCGACCGCTTCGACGAGGCGTGCGAGATCATCACCAGCCTGCTAACTGAGCGCACCACCACATTCGCCGGCCGCTATTTCCAGCTCACCGACGCCTACTGCGAGCCCAAGCCCGTGCAGCGCCCGCACCCACCGATCTGCATCGGGGGAACGGGCGAGCGGCGCACGCTGCCGGCGGTGGCCCGCTGGGCGCAGCACTGGAACCACCCGGGCGCCTCGGTGGCGGACTGGTCGGCCAAGCGCGACGTGTTGGTGAAGTGTTGCGCCGACATCGGCCGGGACCCGGCCGAGATCACGACGTCCACCCACCTTCGCTTCTCGCCCGACGACGGCCCGTCGGCCCTCGCCGAGCAAGCCGCCGCTTTCGCGGAGGCGGGAATGGACCTGGGCATCATCTACATCCCCCCGGACCTCTCACCCGCCGTCCTGGAGCCCATCGCCGACGCCGTCGCCCCGCTCGTCAGCTGAGGCATCCGCCCCCCGCCGCGGACGCGGGGACCTCCACCCACCGTTTCGGTAGGTAGACGTCCCCCCGTCTGGAAATGTTGGGGAATACTCGACTGCCTACCGACTGGTCGGTAGGCTGGGGTGATGACGATGATCGAGCGTGACGAACCAACCGCTCCCCAGGCCTCCGATGCCAATGCCGGCGAGGAAAAAGCCGGGTCGCTCCTGCCAGTGATTCGAGTGATTCCCCGAGCCGCCTACGAGAACCCAACCTGGAAGGGCCTGGCCTTTTTCGCCCGCGATCTGGCTTTCTATGCGTTGGTGGTGTGGGGTATCGCTTCCACGGACAATCCGATCTTTCTCATCGGATTGTGGGCCTGCGCCGCGCTGGTGGTGTCCGGCCTGTTCATCATCGGCCACGACGCCGCGCACGAGGCGCTGTTCAAGAGCCGCCGGCTCAACTCCATCGTCGGTCACGTCGCCATGTTGCCGTCGTGGCACGTCTACGAGGCCTGGGTGCTCGGCCACAACCGCATCCATCACGGTCACACCGTGCGCGAAGGCATGGACTTCGTCTGGCATCCCGTCACTCCCGAGCAGTTCGGGGCGATGAGTCGCTACCAGCGGATGCGTCATCGGGTGGAGTGGTCATGGTGGGGCGCCGGCTTCTACTACCTCCGCGAGATCTGGTTCAACAAGATGATCACGTTCAACCCACCGGCCAAGTGGGCGAAGTCCATTCGTCGAGACATCATCTTCATGTTCGTCGGCGTGGGCCTGGGCATGGCCGTGTTCGGTTGGATCGGCTGGCTCACCTACGGCTCGGCGCTGGGCGCGGCCTGGATGATCGTCAAGGCCGTGGTGATTCCGTTCCTCGGCTTCAACTTCGTCATCGGCTCAGTGGTGCACGTCCACCATGTCCAGCCCGAGATCCGCTGGTGGTCGCGTCGTGATTGGACGAAGTTCCGCGGCCAGATGGAGGGCACGACCATTTTGCGGGCGCCCTGGCTGCTGGACCTCTTCTTCCACTCGATCATGGTGCACATCCCGCATCACGTGGACATGCGCATCCCCTTTTACGGGCTTGAGCCGGCCGCGGCCGCCATCAAGGCCGAGTTTCCCGATGTCGTCCACGACGAGAAGCTGCGTTTCCGTGACTTCGCCCGCAACACCCGGGCCTGCAAGCTCTACGACTTCACCGACGGTCGATGGATGACGTATGACGAGGGCATGGACGTCCTCATCAAGTCAACGCCCGAGGATCTGGCCGCCCGCGAGCGGCGCCGCTTCGCCAAAGGGTCCTTGGTCGGCTGAATGTCCGGCCCGACTAGCCTCGGGCACCCATGGAGATCGCCGCATCGGTGCTCGAGCTCGTGGGCCGCACGCCCATGGTTCGATTGGCGCGCTTCGATGCGGGGCTGGCCTGCCCCATCGTCGTGAAGCAGGAGGCTGCCAATCCGGGCGGCAGTGTGAAGGACCGAGCGGCGCTGGCCATGATCGACGCCGCCGAACGGGACGGGCTCCTCCAACCGGGCCAGGTCATCCTCGAGCGGACGTCGGGCAACACCGGCGTGGGGCTGGCAATGGTGGCGGCCCATCGCGGCTATCGCTGTGTCTGTGTCATGACCACGAAGGCCGCGCCTGAGAAGGTGGCGCTCCTGCGGGCCTACGGCGCCGAGGTCAGGTCCCTCCGCCCCGACATCGAGGTCGTGGGAGCGGACCCGGAGGGCTCTATCTACTCGGGCCAGCAACCGGCTTCCTACCTGGTCGAAGGCCTCGGCGAGGACTTCTGGCCGGCGACGTTCGACCCCTCGGTCGTCGATCGGTGGGAGCTCGTGGGCGACGAGGAGTCGTTCGCGGTGGCGCGTGAGGTCACCCGAACCGAGGGGCTCCTGGTCGGCGGGTCCTGCGGTACGGCGTTGGCGGCGGCGCGCCGGGTCGCCGCTGGCGCCACATCCGATGCGCTCGTGGTGGTGGTGCTTCCCGATTCCGGTCGTAGGTATCTGTCGAAGGTCTTCGATGACGACTGGCTGATCGACCAGGGGCTCGGCCACCTGGTAGACGGGAGCACCCGCCCGTGAGCGATCCGCCGAAGCGTCTCGGCTTCGAGACGCGGGCCATCCACGCCGGACAGCCCGCCGACTCCACCAGCGGCGCGGTGGTGGTGCCGATCACGTTGGCCACCACCTTCGCCCAGGATGAGGTGGGGGGCGCCGCGCCGTACGAGTACGCGCGGTCGGACAATCCCACCCGCGCCGCGCTGGAGGCGTGTGTGGCCTCGCTCGAAGGCGCGGCCCACGGGTTCGCCTTCGCCAGCGGTCTGGCCGCGACCGATGCCGTGCTGCGGAGTCAGTTGCAGCCCGGCGATCACCTCCTGCTCGGTGACGATGCCTACGGCGGCACCTTCCGGCTCATCAGTCGGGTGTTGGCGCCGACCGGGGTGACGTGGTCGGCGGTGGACCTCACGAATCCTGGGGCCGTGACCCGAGCCTGGACCCCGGCCACCCGGTTGGTCTGGGTCGAGACACCTACGAATCCCCTGTTGAACGTCGTCGACATCGGTGCCGTGGCCGAGGCGGCCCACGAACACGGTGGGATCTGTGTCGTGGACAACACCTTCGCCACGCCCTACCTCCAGACGCCGCTCACGCTCGGGGCTGATGTGGTCGTCCACTCCACCACCAAGTACCTGGGCGGCCACGGCGATGTAGTGGGTGGCTTCGTGGCCGCCAATGATCCCTACACCGCCGAGGTCGTCGGCTTCCTGCAGAACGCCACCGGTGCGGTCCCCAGCCCGTTCGATTGCTACCTGGTCCTGCGGGGCATCAAGACGTTGCCCGTGCGCATGGACCGTCACGGCGCCAACGCCGCGCTGGTCGCCGCGTTCCTGGCCGAGCACCCAGCCGCCGGCGCGGTGTACTACCCCGGTGCCACCGATCACCCGGGCTACGACATCGCCGCTCGTCAGATGCGCAACGGTGGAGGAATGGTCTCGTTCCTCGCCGCCGATGGCGCGGAGGCCGCTCGCCGTATCGCCGGTCGCACGCGCGTGTTCACGTTGGCCGAATCCTTGGGAGCCGTGGAGAGTTTGATCGAAGTGCCGTCGGCCATGACCCATCAGTCGGTGGTGGGATCGCCGCTGGAGGTGGATGCCGCGCTGGTGCGGCTGTCGGTGGGGCTCGAGACGGCCGAGGACCTGCTCGACGACCTCGCTGACGCGCTCGACGCGGAGGTCGGGTGACCAGAGCGATCATCGACCGGTGGCCGCTCATTGGGCGCCGCGCCTCCATCGATCGCTTCGAGGTGGCGCTGGCCGACCCCGAGGCCGGTGGCTTGTTGATCCACGGGGACGCGGGCCTGGGCAAGACGCGTCTGGCCGACGAGTGCCTAGCGCTGGCCGAGGCCGCGGGGAATCCCGTGGGCCGGGTGATCGCTACCCGCACGGCGGCCGCTCTCCCGCTCGGGGCCATCGCCCATCTGCTCCCCGAGGTCCTGGGGGCGCGGCCCGGGCCGGCATCGGTAGGGCCGACCGACCCCGTCCAGTTGTTCGACCGAGCCCGCCAGGCGCTGACCGAACTCGTGGGCGAGGGCCGCTACGTGTTGTTCATCGACGACATCCACCTCCTGGATCCGACGTCCATCACGCTGGTGGCCCAGTTGTTGGCGGCCGGCCTGGTGTTTCTCATCTGCACCGTTCGCTCCGACGAGCCGGTGTCTGATGTCGTGACCGCGTTGTGGCGTGACTATCGGGTGCTCCGCGTCGACCTCGAGCCGCTCGACCGCACCAGCGTCGATGAGTTGTTGCAACTGGTGTTGGGCGGACCGGTCGAGGGGCACGGCCGTCGCCGACCTGTGGGAGGTCTGTGAAGGCAACGCGTTGTTCCTGCATGAGTTGGTGATGGGCGCGCTCGACGGGGGAAGCCTGGTCGAGGTGGACGGTGTCTGGCGCCTTGAGCGACTCGACCCCGGTGTCGATCGGCTGATCGAGATCGTCGAGCGTCGGCTGGCCGATGTCGAAGGTCCTGCCCGGGAGCTGCTCGACCTATTGGCGCTGTGCCAGCCGTTGTCGCTCACCGACGCCGAGGACCGTTGCGGCGCGGCAGGGGTGGAGAGTCTCGAGCGCTCGGGTCTCATCACCCTTTCGGCGCAGCGCCGCCGTCAGGTCGTGACCCTGGCGCACCCGCTGCACGCAGAGGTGTTGCGGCGCGCCCTCCCCCGCACCCGGGCCCGACGTTTGACGATCGGGCAGGCCGAGCTGATCGAGGCCAGAGGTGCCCGCCGACGGGAGGACCCGCTGCTGGTGGCCACCTGGCGCCTCGACGCCCTCGGTCACGCCGATGCCGCGCTGCTCGTCGAGGCGGCCCGGATCGCCCGCTACGCCCAGGACTTTGTCGCCGTCGAGCGCCTGGCGCGCCACGCCCACGAAGATGAGCCGACGGCCTTCGCCGCCCTGTTGTTGGGCGAAGCGCTCTATGAGCTGGCGCAGTTCGAGGAGTCCGACACGGTGCTGGCCGCCGCCCGGTCCTACCCGATGGACCCCGCCACTGAACTGTTGTTGGCGTCCACCCGGAGCAAGAACCTCTTCTGGGGCTTGCTCGAGCCGGATCGAGCCCTCGGCGTGTTGATCGATGCCCGATCGCGGCTCTCGGCGGTGGAGGCGACCGACGAACTGGTGGCCGAGGAGGCCTCGATTCACACCTTCAGCGGGCGACCGGTGGAGGCACTGGCCCTGCTCGACGACATCCGTGGACAAGACGACCTTCGGACGAGGGTGGTCCGGGCCTGGATCCTGGCCCCCGCCCTCACCGCCGTCGGCCGTTGCGGCGAGGCGGCGTCGGTGGCCGAGCGAGGCTTTGTCGACCATCTGGAGCTGGGTGACCAACTCGCCATTGCTCATCCGGGTTCCCACATCGTGGCTCAGGCGTTCGCGCTCACCGACGCCGGTCGCCTCTCCGAGGCCGAGAAGCTGGCGCAGGCGGGATACGACATCACGGTGTCCGATCGATCCCTGATCGGACAGATCTGGTTCACGCTCAACCTGGGTCGGGTGGCCAGCTTGCAGGGTCGAACGGTGACCGCCCGGCGTTGGTACCTCGAGGGGGTCGGTCTGGCTCGGGCCACGAACTTCCGGGGGCCGCTTCGCCTGGCGTTGGCCGGGCTGGCCATGGCCCGGGCCCTGCAAGGCGATCGGGAGGCGGCGCGGGCCGACATTGCCGAGATGGATTCGCTGGCGCCGTTCGCGTTCCTGCACGCCGAACAGGAGATGGCTCGAGCGTGGGTGGCGGTCGTCGAGGGCGACCTCGCCTACGCGGAAAACGTGTTGGCCGCGGCGGCGGCCGACGCCGCCGAGCACGGTGCCGCGTTGTCGGAGGCGAAGGTCCTTCACGATCTCGCCCGATTGGGAGGTGCAGGTCTCGTCGCGGCCCGGCTGAGTGCGCTGGCCGAGGAGATCGATTCCGACCTGATCGGAGCGGCCGCTCGTCACGGTCGGGCATTGGCTAGCGGCGATGCCGGCGAACTGAGCGGTGTGGCGGAGGACTTCGAAGCCTTGGGCGCGTTGGTGCTGGCGGCGGAGGCGGCGACCGCGGCGGGCGAGGAATGGAAGCGGCGGGGTGAACAGCGCCGGGCCCGGGCCATGGCTGAGCGCGCCGCCCTGCTCGTGGCGCAGTGCGAAGGCACCCGCACCCCGGGCCTGGTGGCTGGGGATTCGCTGGTCCCGCTGTCACCCCGTGAACGCGAAGTGGCGTCGCTGGCGGCCGACGGTTTGGCGTCGAAGGAGATCGCCGAGCGGTTGTTCCTCTCGGTCCGTACCGTCAACAACCACTTGCAGCGGGCCTACACGAAGCTCGGAGTGACCAGCCGGGCCGAACTGACCGAGTCGTTGGCTCGTCGCGAGGTCTGAGGGTGTTCAGCCGTTCACCTTGGCGATGACGTTCTCGCCGAATGCGGCCAGCTTGTCGGCGATCTTGGTGGGGTTGAACGACAGGGGAGGGATGACCACCCGGCTCACCCCCATCTCGACCAGCTCACCGAGGGCATCGACGGGGTCGGGAGCGAAGGCGGCGGTGCCCGGTCCGGTGATCTCGATGGCGTCGGGGTCGCGTCCGTGTTCCTCGGCGGTCGCCCGCATCACCGCGATGAGCTCGCGGATCTCCTCGTTGGATCCCCGCCCTGGGAAGAAGCCGTCGCCCAGTCGCCCGGCCCGGCGTGCGGCGATCTTCGTGTGGCCACCGATGATGATGGGTACCTTGCCCGCCTCCGGTTTGGGCTGGCTGATGGCTCGATCGAAGTTGACGAAATCGCCGTGGTACTCGGCCAGCGGCTCGCTCCACAGCTCGCGCATGGCGTGGACGTACTCGTCGGTACGGCGACCTCGGTCGGCGAAGGGGACGCTGAGGGCGTCGAACTCCTCCTCGAGCCAGCCCACGCCGATACCCAGTAGCAGGCGACCGTCGGACAGCTTGTCCAGGGTGGCGCACTCCTTGGCCAGGATGACCGGGTTGCGCTGGGGCAGGATCAAGATGCCCGTGCCCAACTTGAGCGTGGTCGTCTGCCCGGCGATAAACGACAGCCAGACGAGTGGGTCGGGGATATCGGTGTAGTCCCCGCCCTGGATCTTGCCGCTGGGGTCGTAGGGGTACTCCGACTCGTAGCCCTCAGGGATGATGACGTGCTCGACGGTCCACACGCTTTCGAAGCCGGCGGCCTCGGCCCCCTGGGTGATGGCTCGGGCCCCGTTGGGGGTGGCGTGCGGGCCGGTGTTGGCGAAGACGATGCCGAAGTCCATGGTTCCCCCTGATCGATGACCGGTCGGACCCTACCGGCGATCAACCTTCGACGAGCCGCTCGAACTCCTCGTCGCGCTCGCCCGTGGCCTGTTTGTCGGCCAGGTTCTCCATCCACGCCTTGGCTTGTTCCATCTCCAACGCGTCGACGAGTTGTTTGGGCAGGGCCTTCATGACGTAGTCGTCGGGCATCGGCGGAGCGGTGCTCACCTTACGGGCCATCGCTTCTTCGATGATCGGCGCCCAATGCTCGGCCTTGCGGGCACTGGCCTCGACGTCGCGCTCGATGAACTCGGGGAGCACCTCGGTGCCGAACAGCTCGAGCGATTCCATGATGTGCTCGTGGCGGTTCTTGCCGGCCTGCATCACGAAGATGAGCTGGTCGACCCCGGCGTCTTCGTAGCGGCGCAGGAACTCGCGCAGTTGATCGGGGGTGCCGATGGCGCCTCGCAGCCCGGTCTCGTCGCCCGACGCGGCTTTGGCTCCGAGCGTCTCGCTGCGCGCCGCGATGGCGGCCTCGGGGGAGTAGCCCATCTTGCCGCGACGTTCCTCGAACTCTTCCCACACGTTGGTGATGGCGGGGCGGTGCTCACCGAACACGTAGAAGTGGGCCAACGAGTAGCCGAAGAAGTTGCCCCCTTCGAGCCCTCGGGCGATGGCGTCGTTCTCGTCGCGGGCGCACATCATCGGGGTCACGCAGGCCACCTGGGGGTTGACGGCCATTCCCACCGGCACGCATTTCGTGCGCAGGGTTTCCTCGTAATCGGCCACCCACTGCCGGGCGTCGTCGGGCTCGATGAAGGCGAAGCTCAGCGCACCGATGCCCTTTTCGGCGGCGAGCAGGATGGTGTCGCGCCGGCTGCACGCCACCCACAGCGGAGGGTGCGGCTTCTGCGCGGGCTTGGGCACCACGTTGCGCGGCGGCATCTGCACGAACTGCCCCTCGACGCCGGTGAAGGGCGTCTCGGTCATGCAGCGCAGGGCCACCTCCAGCCCTTCGAGCCAGGCTTCGCGCTTCACCTGTGGGTCGATCCCAAAGCCGCCGAGCTCGGCCTCCGACGATGACTCACCGGAACCGAATTCCACCCGGCCGTTCGACACCAGGTCGAGCATGGCGACGCGTTCGGCGGTTCGGGCCGGGTGGTTGTAGCCCGGAGCGGTCTGGATGATGCCGTGGCCAATGCGCATGTTCTTGGTGCGTTGGCTGGCTGCGGCCAAAAAGACTTCGGGGGCCGACGAGTGGGAGTACTCCTCCAAGAAGTGGTGCTCCACTTCCCACACGTATTGGATCCCCAGTTCGTCGGCGAACTGGATCTGATCGAGGGCGTCATTGATGAGCTGCTGCTCGCTGTCCTCGTGCCAGGGACGAGGAAGCTGGTGCTCGTAGAAGATGCCGAACTTCATGCTGGTTCCCCCTAGATCAGTCGGCTGGTCAGCCGAGCAAGAAGTTGCCGGTGGTGTCGACGAGCGTCCCGTCGCTGTCGCGCACGACGGTGCCCAGGCTCAGCATCTCGTCGAGCAGATCGCTGGCATCAGCGCGCCCTTCGGTGGCCAACTCGATCTCGCGCACGGTGAAGGCGAGGTTCTCGGAGCGGCGCAGCAGCACCGAATCCTCGAGCGCCCTGTCCCACATGAGGCTGATCATCTCGGTGCCGGCGTAGGTGGAACCGTTGGCGCCCACCCAGGTGCGGTCGCGCATCTCGGAGAGCGCGGTCTGCAGCCAGGCCACGTGCGGAGTCTCGTCGGAGCTGATGTAGCCGATGAGACGAGCCGCCTCGCCCTCACCGGCGCACAGGTCGGTGTCGGCGAGCACGGCCTCGGCCCAGCGGAACCCATGGAATGCGGAGATCTCGATGAGAAGGAGGCCGATCATCCGGCCCACGACCATCTCCAGCGTGAAGTCGATGTCGTGAGGAAGCACGCGAGCGGCCATCGCCACGTCGCGCAGGCGAGTGATGTCTTCGGCGGTCTTGGGGCTGTTGTCGATGCCCATGCGGGCCAGCATCTGAGCGGTCTGGTCCTCAGTGACCGGATTCTCGAAGGCGATGTCACGCGCCGCGAACCACATCAGGTTGTGTCCGGCCTCGTTGCCGTAGCCGGCTTCGTCGCGAGCGTGGGCCTCGAACAGGCCGTTGTCGATGTGGGCGATGGCCGTCCCGGTGATGTCCTCGGCGAAGCTGCTTTGGAAATCGGGAGTGGGGAGAAGCCGCAACATCCCGCCGAAACCCTCGACGGTGCCGATGCGGGTCAGCGCCGAGATGGTGGGTTCGCGCACGCCGTTGCGCAGCAGCAGCTTGGATTGGGCCACGTTGGGAAAGTTCTCGGGCCACGTCTCCAGCGGAATGTCGAGCATCGGCGTAGCGAACTGCTCCACCCGCTGTGACTCCCAGGCCTTGATCGCCGGCCAGCGGTTGCGGGTTCTCGGCGAGACGTAGGTGCCGTCCTCGTCGAAGCCACCGTGGCAGCGGACGTCGTTGGCGATGAGCGGCTCCACATAGGCGTGGTCGGCCAGTAGCTCGATCTCGGTGAATTCGACCTGGTCTGTGGTCACCCGGACTTCTCCCTTGCCGACGGCGCGTCGCGTGCGATGTCGTCAAGTGTAAACGCTTGCGTATACACCTGACAAGGGCCAGGATGACGATGTGACACAAAGCACCACCCGTCGGCTCATGCAGCGCGACGAGCGCCAGGCGCAGATCCTGCGGGCGGCGGCGGCGGCCTTTGCCCGCGGGGGTTTCGCGGCCACCTCCATGGACGATGTAGCCGTCGAGGCGGGCATCACCCGGCTGATCGTCTACCGCCACTTCGACTCCAAGGAGGAGCTCTACCGATCGGTGCTCACCAAGGTGACCGATCGCCTGGCCGAGGAGTGGGAGGCAGGTCTGGCCGCCTCCGATCGGCGGGGCTTCGTGTTCACCACACTGCTCACGGTGGCCCGGGAGCAGCCCGACGGGTTCCGGCTATTGTTCGAACACGCCGCTCGTGAACCCCAGTTCGCTGGCTTCGCCCAGGAGATGCGGGCCACGCAGGTGGAGTTGGCCGATCAGCTCATCGGCGGTTCGATGCCTGATCCCGAGGTGCGGGCCTGGGCGACGCGCACCATTGTCGGCTACCTCGTCGACAGCGTGCTGGCCTGGCTTGAGGTTGGCCGCCCCGAGCGTGATGGCGAGTTCATCGAACGGGCGACCGATGGGCTGGTCGCCCTGTTCCTGGCCTGGGCGCCCAACGCGACACTGACCGGCGGCCGCTGAGCGGCGCGAGCGGTCAGTTCTCCAGAGGCTTGAGCTCAGAGGCGACGCGCTCGAGTTCCGCGGTCCACCCGTCGCCGGTCGGTTCGCTGAGCGGCAAGAGCACGAACTTGGACGCGCCCGCCGCCACCATCTTCTCGATGGTGGCCCGCACCGCCGGGAGCCCAGTGGGGATGATCTCACTGGGGTCGTCGAGATCCGGTCGGCGCTTGGCGATGAACTGGCGGATGAGATCGGGGACTTCGCCGCCGCTGCTGTAGGCGATCAGCGCGCCGAAGTGCTCAGCTTCGACCTCGCGGTCATGGTCGGCGGCGGTCTGGTTGATGACCGGAATGGCGGCGGCGATGTCGTCGGCGGTGCAGAACGATGGCAGCCACCCGTCCCCGAGCCGCCCCACCCGGCGGAGTTCGCTGGGGGCGATGCCACCCAACCAGACGTCGAGCGGTTGTTGTACCGGCTTGGGGCGAACGGTCACGGCGTCGTAGTGGAAGAACGGGCCATCGTGATCGACCGCCTCCTCCGTCCAGAATCGGCGGAGCAGGGGGAGGGCCTCGTTGAAGATCTTGGCGCGCTCGCCCCGCTCGACACCGAACGCTTGCTGCTCGTGGGGATCGGCGACGCCGAGGCCAAATGCGGGCAGGAGCCGCCCGTTCGAGAGGCGGTCGAGCGTCGCCAGTTCCTTGGCCAACAGGACGGGGTTGCGGCCGGGGAGAACGAGGACCGACATGCCCAGCTTCAGCTTGGTGGTGCGGGCCGCGGCGAAGCTCAGGGCGATCATCGGATCCGGTGCTTCGCCGCTGACCCGCTCGCTGAGCCAGAGCGAGTCGAAGCCGAGGCGCTCGAGGTCGTCGACGAAGGCACCGAAGATGTCGCCGTCATGGGTGACGGTGCGGGTGCCAAGCCCGTAGCCGATGCGGATCTTCATGATCAGACCGTACCGGCAGACCCGGGCCAGGGGACGGGGTGACGGGGCGGGGGCCGGGCATCGATGGCGACCCTGGGCCGGTGGGCTGCCGATGAGGGCCTAGCGGATGAGGGCCTGGGCTTCGATCACGGCGATGGGCACCGTCGTAGCCCGGGTGATGATGTCGAGCGGCTCGCCGTCGCCTGTCGTCGCCGTCCAGCCGGTGCTGTAGGTGACCGTGGCCGTCAAGGTCCGGGGTCCGCGACGCTGGAAGGTGAAGGTGCAATCGCTGTGTTGGTCCGCGGGGGAGCGGGTGGTGTCGTAGGCGGTACCAGGGCCGGCGCACGCGACGGTGGCACCATCACCGAGATCCCACGTGACTGATACGGGTACCGCGGTCACCGTGGCCGTCACCCCCGCCAGGGTGGCCGAAGCCTGGAGCGGCGCCCACGGATCAGCGATCCACAACCAGGTGGGAACCCCGACGAGTTGGGACGCGCCGGCGGGAGGCGACAAGCGCACCGCCGGCAGGGGGATCAGCAACAGCTTGCGAGCCTCCTCGGCGGCGCGGGCGGGCACGTCGAGGTCGCCCAAAGGATTGCCCGGATCGAAGACGAAGATCTTCTGGTAGGACAGCAAGCCGTTCTCGTCGAGGCAGTTCAATACGACTGGGTCCTTGGGTTGGGGATTCACGGGTCCCTGGCTCCACAACGGCGCGGGGTCGCTGCTGCCGGGGACCCCGCCCACGGCGAAGTAGTGGCATTCCCAGCGCCCGTGCCGGCCGGCCCCGCGATGGCGGACGGCATAGGACGGTCCCCCCGGTGACGTCACCACGATCACCTCAGGCGAGTTGTTGACGATGTGCCCATCAGGAGTCGGCGGCTGACCCCCACCGTCGCCATTTTCCGCCGATGCACCACCGCACATGCAAAGCAGCGTGATCGCGTAGACCGCTAGGACTGCGCAGGCTCGGATGCGCATTCCGACTCGCCGACCCACTTCTGGATCTGGGTGTTGTCCGAAAGCTTCCAATGTCCGCCCTCCTTCGTCATTGTCGCCCTCCAGAGGTGTGTGCTCACGGCCTCGTTCGTGGTCGCGAGTGTGCGGGAGTCGAGCACCAAACCGTCGTCCACGTTGCAGTCCTGAAGGATGATCTGATCCGTAGTCGCCTGAAGCACGGTGATCCGATGGCTGCGGCGCGAATCCGGGCGGTTCCGAAAGATCTCATGCTTGGCCTTGACGGCCTCGATGTTCGAACGCACCAGGAGGAGCTCGCCCGAGGTCGCCAACTCAACAAGTGCGGGGAACGAGGCATTGGGTGGGTCATTTGCCTGGACCCAGACTTCCCAAAACATTCGATAGTTCGAAATGGCGTGCTCAGTGTCTGTGCCGGTTACCGCTGTTGTTGCTGATGGCTCGGTCTTGGGTGTTCTCAGAAATGGGGCGGTGGGTGGATCGGACCTGCCGCACGCCGCGGCGAGCATCAGCACAAGCGTCACGGCGCACCCGGAGGCCACCCGTCGCGGTGAAATGCATTTCCGAAGATGAGCCCGCATTGGTCGCCTATCCGCCGTGCTGCGTGGGTCAATTGCGTAGGCCGGCCGGGCCTCGCCGGCCCGGCTGGCGTAGAAGAACCGACGCTCCGGCCGGCCAACGCAACTGGGCACCGCCGCCCAGGTGATTGACCCTAATTTGATGCGGGGGATGACACAAGAAATAACGAGAAATCAACCGATACCGGCGCAGCCAGCGCAGGGGGCGGCGTAGATTCTGCGGCTATGGCTGACCTCGCCCCCGATCCACTCGCCGCTTTTCGCCTCGATGACCGCGTGGCCATCGTGACCGGTGCCTCGAGTGGCCTGGGCGAGCGCTTCGCCCGGGTGCTGCACGCCGCCGGGGCCCGGGTCGTGGTGGCTGCCCGTCGCGTCGACCGCCTCGACGCATTGGCGGCCGACCTCCCCACCTCTATGGTCGTGGCCTGCGACGTGGCGGTGGACGCCGACCTCGAACGCCTCACCGCCGCCACCCTCGAGCGCTTTGGCCGGATCGACATCCTGGTCAACAACGCCGGGATCAGCGCCAACTACCCGGCCGAGCTCGAACCGATCGCCGAGTTCCGCCGGGTGGTCGACGTGAACCTGAATGCCCTGTTCCTCCTCAGCCAACTCGTGGGACGCCAGATGATCCAGCAGGGTGGGGGCTCCATCGTGAACATCGCGTCGATCCTGGGCCTGGTCGCCTCGGCGCCCATCAAGCAGGCCAGCTATACGGCGACCAAGGGAGCGGTGGTGAACCTGACCCGCGAGCTGGCGGCCGAGTGGGCCCGCAAAGGGGTACGGGTCAACGCCATCGCCCCGGGTTGGTTCCCCAGCGAGATGACGGCCGAGATGTGGACCGACGAAGGGTCCCTGAACTACATCAACCGAAACGCGCCGATGGCCCGCGGCGGTCAGGAACACGAGTTGGACGGTGCGCTCCTGTTCCTCGCCGGCGATGCCAGCAGCTACGTCACCGGGCAGATCCTGGCGGTCGACGGCGGTTGGACGGCCCGCTGACCGCGGATCGACATAGCCTCGCCCTCATGATCGATGATGCCGAGCTGACCAGACGAGCACGACGGCTCGCCGCCGCCAACGAACCGGTGATCGGGCAGGTGTACTTCAGCCCCGAGTGTCACCGCGAGTACGAAGCGCTCGGCTTTGGTGGGAGTCCGGCCACGAGCTACGGCGTGGCCCTGCCCGATGGTCCCGCCTACTTCACCAGTCGAGGCTCCGCCCTGGGTCAGGTCAGCGGCGAGCTCGTCGCCTCGGCCTTCGCCGTGTTCAACCCCGCCGTGGTTGTTCCCTGCGTCGACCTGGGCTGGTCACTCACTGATCCGGCCACTATCTCGGCGGCCCGTACCCGCGGTGCGGCGGGCCAGCTCACCCGCATCCTGGGCGACGATCCCGAGGGCCTCGAGCGGGCTACCGAACTGTTGCGACGTGCGGTGGCGCCCCTGCGAGTCGAGGGTCGGCCGCTCTACGCCGGCACGCTCGCTCTCGGCTGGCCGGGTACCCCGATGGCGGACCTGTTCCATGCCGGTGACCTGCTCCGCGAGTACCGGGGCGACTGTCACACCGCGTCGTGGACGACCGCCGGTTTCGACGCCACCGAGATCGGCCTGCTGTCCGAACTCTTCATGGGCATCCCGTTGCGCACCTATGTGCGGAGCCGGGCGTGGAGCGACGAGCAACTCGATGCCGCCTTCGCTCGGCTGGAGGCCCGAGGGTTGGTTTCCGGCGATGGTTTCACCGACGCCGGCCGAACTGCACGCGAGCAGCTCGAGCGGGCGACCGATGGCCAGATGCGTCCCGCCATCGAGGCGCTCGGCGATGACTTCGATGGGTTGATGAGCATTCTCGAGCCGTGGGGCGACTCGATCCGCGATGCCGGTGGTTACCTCCGCAGCGCGGCCCAGCTCATGGGGGCGTGACGACGTAGCCTCCGTCCGTCGGACAATGCCGCGGCCGCGGCCACAGCAGGGGAGTTGCCCGTGAAGGTTGCGTTGACGGTTCGTGATCATTTGGAACGGGCCGCGCTGGTCTACGGCGATCGGGTAGCTGCGGTCGACGAGCCCGACCAGCCCGCGCCCTCCCTCGGGCGCATCACCTACCGCCGCCTGTACGAGCTCGCCGCCGCCCAGGCCGCCCGCCTCGATCAGATGGGCATTGGTCAGGGTGAGCGCGTCGCCATCGTGTCGCAGAACGCCGCCCGCCTCCTCGTCGGGTTCTACGGCGTGAGCGCGTGGGGTCGGGTCTATGTGCCCATCAACTTCCGCCTCGCTGCGGACGAGATCGCCTACATCGTCGGCCACTGCGGGGCGACTGTCCTGCTCATCGATCCGGAGTTGGAGGAGGCGCTCGCTGCCGTCGATTGCGCGCACAAGATCGTGATCGGTCGTGATGACGCTGATCTCTACCTCGAAGGCGTCGAGCCCGAACCTTGGGCGCCCGACGAGGACGCCACCGCCACCATCAACTACACCTCCGGCACCACGGCCCGACCCAAGGGCGTTCAGATGACCCATCGCAATCTTTGGGTCAACGCGGCCACGTTCGGATGGCACGCGGGGGTCAGCGACCGGGACGTGTATCTCCACACGCTCCCGATGTTCCACTGCAACGGATGGGGCATGCCCTACGCCGTCACGGGGATGGGTGTCCGCCAGGTGGTGTTGCGCAAGGTGGACGGCGCCGAGATCCTGCGCCGGATCGAAGCCGAAGGCGTGACCTTGCTCTGCGGCGCACCCGCCGTGGTGACCATGATCCTCGACGCCGCCGCCACTTGGGACGGTCCGATCCCCGGCGCTGGTCGCACGCGGATGGTGGTCGCCGGTGCGCCCCCGCCCACGGTGACCATCGAGCGGGTCGAAACCGAGCTCGGCTGGGAGTTCATCCAGATCTACGGCCTGACCGAAACTGCCCCATTGCTCACCATCAATCGCGGCCGAGAGGAATGGGACGAGCTGAGTCCTGCCGATCGGGCCACCAAGCTGGGCCGGGCCGGCGTGCCGGCGTTGGGGGTCACCCTCGAAACCGACAACGACGGCGAGATCCTGGCCCGATCCAACGTCGTTCTCGAGGGCTACTGGGATCAGCCCGAAGCGACCGCCGATGCCTTGGCCGGCGGATGGTTCCACACCGGTGACGGTGGGTTCATCGACGACGGCGGCTACCTGACTATCGCCGACCGTAAGAAGGACGTGATTATTTCCGGCGGGGAGAACGTGTCGTCCATCGAGGTGGAGGATCGCCTGTTCTCGCACCCTGCCGTGGCGGAAGTGGCCGTGATCGGCGTTCCTGACGACAAGTGGGGTGAGACCGTGATCGCCCTCGTGGTGCTCGCCGACGGCCAGCAGGCTACCGAGATCGAACTCATCGAACATACGCGGGGGCAGTTGGCGCACTACAAGTGCCCGACCCGGATCGAATTTCGTGACGAGCTTGACCGGACGGCCACCGGCAAGCTCCAGAAGTACAAGCTGCGCGCGCCCTATTGGGAGGGACGCGAAAAGCTCGTGAACTGAACCGAATAGGAACTGGGGAGACCACCGGCCACACTGGTCGGCCGTGTTACAGGTACGAGAGCTCGCCGTAGAAGTTGGAGGGGTGGTCACACTCGACCACGCCAACTTCACCGTGCGCGCCGGCGACAAGGTTGGGATCACGGGGCGCAACGGTGCGGGAAAGACCTCCCTGCTGCGGGTGTTGTCCGGAGACGAAACCCCGTTCCGAGGTGTCGTGCAGGTGACCGGTGGTCTCGGCTACCTCTCTCAGGACCCTCGCATGGACGGGGTCGACGAGCGCGCCACCGCCCTCACCCACGTCATGTCCGGCCGCGGATTCGACCAGGCGGCGGCCCGGCTGGAGAAGCTGCGCCTTGACGTCGAGGAGCGACCCTCCGACGAGCGGATCGAGCGGTATACCCGGGCCGAGGAACGATTCCGGATGGATGGTGGCTACGCGGCGGAGAGCGAGGCTCATCGCCTGGGTGATGGGCTCGGGCTCGCCCCCGGCAGCCTCAGCCTGGCGCTGGGGTCGCTCAGCGGCGGGCAACGACGCCGGGTCGAACTGGCCCGCATCCTCTTCGCCGGGAGCGACGTCCTGCTCCTCGACGAGCCGACCAACCATCTGGATTCCGATGCCAAGGGGTGGCTGCTCGACTACATCCGTCGCTATCGAGGGGCGTTGCTGGTCATCAGCCATGACCTCGACCTGCTCGATGACGCCATCACCCGGGTGATCCATCTCGAGCGTCACGGCAACGAGGACACGGGCACCCTTACCGAATACAAAGGCACCTACAGCCAATATCTGGCCGGTCGCGAACGCGACGAGGTGCAACTGGGTCGCCAGGCTGACCGTGAGCAGGCCGAGATTCATCGCCTGGCCAACCTGGCGGACTCGATGCGGGGCCAGACCGCCAAGCGGGCTCGCACGGCCAAGTCGCTCGACACCCGCGTGGCCAAGCTCGAAAAGGTGGCGGTGGAGGGCCCGGCCAAGCGCCGCCAGCTGCACGTGCGTTTCCCAGAGCCACCCACCGCCGGTCGGACCGTTCTCGAGGTCGACGACCTGGCCCGTTCGTACGGATCGGTCGACGTGTTCGACTCCGTCTCGTTCACCGTCGAGCGAGGCGAACGGCTCCTCGTCATGGGATTGAACGGGGCAGGCAAGACCTCGCTCCTGCGCATCCTTGCCAGTGTGGCCGCTCCCGATCTGGGCACGGTGCGCTACGGCCATCAGGTCGACTACGGGTACTACGCGCAGGAGCACGATCTGCTCGACCCGTCGCGGTCGCTCATCGAACAGATGCGAGCCCACGCCACCATCCCCGACACCGAGCTGCGGGGCCTGATGGGCATGTTCGGGCTGACGGGCGACATCGTGTTTCGTCCGTCGGGCACGCTGTCGGGCGGAGAGAAGACGAAGCTGGTGCTCTCGCAACTGGTGGCGGGCCGTCACAACTTGCTGTTCCTCGACGAGCCCACGAACAACCTGGACCCTGGCTCCCGCGTCGCCACGGCCGAGGCGCTGGCGGCGTGGCCGGGAACGATGGTCATCGTCAGCCACGACCGCGAGTTCGTCGAGGCCCTGCACCCCGATCGGGTCCTCACCATGCCCGAAGGCGACCTCGACTACTGGGACGAGGAACTGCTCGATCTCGTGGCTATGGCCTGATTCGCGTGCGGCATTCCCACCTGGGTGCGCCGCCCTCGCCGATTCGGTAGCCGTCGAAGCCGAGGGCGTGGGGATACGGTCAGGGACATGGCCGATGATGACCGCGCTGTCGAGTTCCGCATCGAGCACGACTCCATGGGCGAGGTCAAGGTGCCGGCGACGTCGCGCTACGGGGCTCAGACCCAACGGGCGGTCGAGAACTTCCCGGTCTCGGGCCTCACCGTCGAGCCCCGCCTCATTCGCGCCTTGGCCCTCATCAAGGCCGAGGCGGCCCGGGTCAACGCCACGCTGGGCGCGGTGCCCCAGGTCGACGCATCCACGGGGGCGGCCATCGCCGCGGCGGCTGAGGAGGTGGCGGCGGGATTGTGGAACGAGCATTTCCCGGTTGATGTGTTCCAGACCGGGTCGGGCACGTCGTCCAACATGAATGTCAACGAGGTCATTGCCTCGGTGGCCTCGGAGCGCCTCGGGACGCCGAACGCAGTGCACGCCAATGATCAGGTGAACGCGTCGCAATCGTCCAATGATGTCTTCCCGTCGGCGGTGCACCTGGCTGCTACCGAGGCCATCGTCGTCGACCTGATCCCCGCGCTCGAGCGACTCGAACGCAGCCTGCGGAGCAAGGAGATCGAGTTCGCCGCTGTCGTGAAATCGGGACGGACGCACCTCATGGACGCCACCCCGGTCATGCTCGGCCAGGAGTTCGGGGGCTACGCCGCACAGATCGCCCAAGCCGTCGCCCGTCTCCGCGACGCGCTCCCCCGGCTCGGGGAACTTCCGCTCGGCGGCACCGCGGTCGGGACCGGCATCAATGCCCCCGCGGAGTTCGCCCCTCGGGTGATCGCGGCGCTGGTGGCCCGTACCGGGCTCCCGCTGCATGAGGCCGAGAACCACTTCGCCGCCCAGGGCGCGCGCGACGGTCTGGTCGAGGCGTCCGGCGCGGCCCGGGGCGTCGCCGTCGCGCTCATCAAGATCGCCAACGACCTGCGCTGGATGGGGAGCGGACCACGCACCGGCCTGGGCGAAATCGTCCTCCCCGACCTGCAGCCGGGAAGTTCGATCATGCCGGGCAAGGTCAACCCGGTGATCCCCGAGGCGGTCACCCAGGTCGGCGCCCAGGTGCTCGGCAATGACGTGGCCGTGGCGTTCGGCGGCACGCAGGGGGCATTCGAACTGAATGTGTTCATGCCGATGATGGCGCACAACCTGCTGCAGTCGGTCCGGCTGTTGGCCAACGTGAGTGTGCTCTTCGCCGACCGCTGCATCGACGGCATCATCGCCAACGTCGATCAACTCAAGCGCTACGCCGAGTCGTCCCCGTCGATCGGCACCGCGCTCAACCCGGTGATCGGCTACGAAAAGACGGCCGAGATCATCAAGGAATCGACTCGCTCAGGGCGCAGCATCCGGGAGTTGGTGCTGGCCGAGGGGCTGATGACCGGCGACGAACTCGATCGCGTGCTCGATGTAGCGGCGATGACCCGCGGTGGCCTCACCGGCGTGGGCGAGAGCTGACGGACAGATCGCTGAGGGCTAGCCGGTGACCGGCGACCCGGCGAAGGGCAAGGGATCGCCGGCGTCGGGGATGATGGGACGGGCCCAGCTCATGCGGAGCGACAGGTTCTCGGCCACGGCCCGCCACTCGTCGGGATCCCACCCTTGTGCCTCGGCTTCGATGGCGTGGTGTTGGTTCAGGTGCACGAAGGCGGGGAGCGACTCGAGCCCCAACGCCTTGATGGCCACGTGGGAGGGATCCGTGAAGGCCAGGAACTCTTGGGTGAGGGGGCCCAGGAACTGAGCGGTGTCGGCCTCGTCGGCGGCCACCAGGAAGGCCACCCGGCAGTCGGCTCCGGCGTAGCCCCGCAGGATCCGGGTGGCGGCATCGAGGATCCACGAGCTCTCGTAGGTGTACGGGTCGAGCGCGACCACGGCCAGATGGAACATCGTCGTCCACTCGGCCACCGTGCGGGGCTCACGGCCGAGCGGCGACAGGACGAGGTCGGCGGGGACGTCGGTTGTCACGGCGGAGAACGTAGCGCGACTAGGTTCGACGGAGCACACTCATCCAGCGGTTCCTCGAAAGCGCGCGGAGGCAGTCATGCTCGTTCCAGGTTTGAGCTCGGTGGGCTACAAGATCGTGCTGGTCCTCCACATCGTGTTCGTGGTGGTGGCCTTCGGCGGCTTGTTCGCCACCCCGATGTTGGCGCGGGCCGGCCGAACTGCCGATTCGGGAGCGGCGATCGCCGGTGGCACGGTCGACTATCTCAAACGCATCGCCATCCCGTGCCTCCTGCTGGCCGGCATCTTCGGGATCGGGCTGGTGAGCATGAGCAAGCCCGACGTGCCCGGCGCCACCGCGATGTGGAAGTTCGACCAGGGTTGGGTCATGGCTGCCGTGGTGCTGTGGTTGGTCCAGGTCGGGATCTTCCTCGCCCTGTTGCTCCCTGCGGAGCGCAAGCTGGCCGGCGGTGACGAGTCGGCCGCCAAGCGGGTCCCGATGTTCACCGGCATCTTGCACCTGTTGCTGCTGGTCCTCCTCTACCTGATGGTGTTCAAGCCCGGCATCTAGGTCAAGGCAGGCGTGGCCTCAGCAGCGA
>Ga0209068_10000059_pt1 | contig 69626 bp, 51 predicted proteins | sample ColStrG_CSR_2012_FD_187200 | JGI IMG/M metagenome (GOLD analysis project Ga0209068, IMG submission 187200) | Freshwater sediment microbial communities in response to fracking from Pennsylvania, USA - Cold Stream Run_MetaG_CSR_2012 (SPAdes)... | ecosystem: Environmental > Aquatic > Freshwater >...
GAAGACGTCGAGTGGAACCCAAGTCTATGCTGCATTCCTTTACGACACAGGCATCACGAACGGTCCGCCGTTCCGAGGATTGCTCTCACCGGGACCCGGCATTTTCGGGCCTGCGACGACAGACATGACAATGGATGTTGATAGGGAAGCTCTGGCGGCCAGCCAGCCCCTCGTGGATTCGATGTCCACGAATCTGACCACCTTCTCCGCGCACGGAGGGAAATTGATTTTCTACCACGGCAATAGCGATCCGTGGTTCTCGCCTCTCGACACGTTCGAATACTACAAGAATATGGCGGCTGCAAACGGGAGCCTCGACGCCGCGTCGAAGTGGAGTCAGTTCTATTTCGTTCCAGGGATGAGCCATTGTGGAGGAGGTCAGGCGCTGGATCAGTTTGATTTGTTGGGCGCAATGGTTGACTGGGTCGAAAAGGGAACAACGCCCACATCAGTAATCGCGACTGGCAAGGCCTTCCCTGGGCGCGGCCGACCGCTGTGTCCTTATCCGAAGCATGCTCACTACAAGGGGCAAGGAGATACGGAAGACGCAGCCAACTTCGAGTGCCGTTGAATCATTACCTCTGTTTCAAAGGACATCACTTCTATGCGTTCACCTCTTGTCGTCTTCACAATGATCCTTATGGCTATCACTGTGCCGATGGTGGCTGCCCAGAAAGTTGAATTATCGATTGACGCTTCCAAAACCGGTGCGAAGATCGACCGTAACATTTTCGGGCAGTTCGCAGAGCATCTCGGGCACGGCATTTACGAAGGTATTTGGGTCGGGCCCGATTCCAAGATCCCGAACACTCGTGGCATTCGCAACGATGTTGTGGGTGCACTGAAAGCGATCAAGGTGCCGAATGTTCGTTGGCCCGGTGGCTGCTTCGCCGATGAATATCACTGGCGCAAGAGCATCGGCCCTCAACGATCAGTGACTCTCAACCCCAACTGGGGTGGAGTGACTGAGGCAAACACGTTTGGAACGCATGAGTTCATGGACTTCATCGATCAGATCGGGGCGGAAGCGTATATCTCTGTCAATGTCGGTTCCGGCACTCCGCAGGAGGCGGCCGAGTGGCTGGAATACATGACGGCCGCAGCACCGACGACGCTGGTAAAAGAACGTGCCACCAACGGGCATCCAGCTCCATACAAGGTGGCCTTGCTCGGCATCGGTAACGAGAGCTGGGACTGTGGCGGCAACATGACGCCCGACTATTACGTTAGTCAGATGAAGATCTACAGCCGCTTCGTAAGGAACTTCAATCCCGCGCAACAGGATAAGGAGCAGATGTTAAAGATCGCTGTGGGTCCGGGTGGCGACGGGCCGCGATGGACCGATTGGACGGAAACCGTTATGAAGGCCTATCAGCAACACACGTGGAGCTGGGACATCAACGGACTCTCCATGCACAACTACACGGTGGTGCACTGGCCGCCTTCCTATACGTCGGTGGGATTTGGAGAAACTGAGTACAGTCAAATCCTCAAATCCACGTTGGAGATGGAAGGTCTCATCAGCAAGCACTCGGCGATCATGGACAAGTATGACCCCGACAAGAAGGTAGCACTTATTGTCGACGAATGGGGAGGCTGGTACGCGCCCTTTCCGGGCAGCAATCCGGGGTTTCTGGTCCAGCAGAATAGCCTGCGCGACGCCATTCTAGCGGCGCTGAACCTCAACATCTTCGCACGCCATGCGGACCGGGTACGCGGCGCTAACATCGCACAGATGATCAATGTGCTGCAGGCAATGATCATCACAGACAAAGAGAAGATGGTCCTGACTCCAACCTATTACGTCTTCAAAATGTATGTGCCGTTCCAGGACGCTACCTTCGTACCGGTGACATTCGACGCCGGGTGGTACACGCATGGCGCCGTGGCCATACCACGGCTGGATGCGATCGCAGCGAAAGACGCGAACGGCAGGTTGTGGCTGGAGATCACCAATCTCGACCCCAACGAACCGGTCGAAATCGAGGCAGCTTTGGCGGGCATTACGGCCAAATCAGCGAGCGGAGAAACGCTGACAGCGCCGAAGGTCGACAGTGTCAATACTTTCGACGCCGCTAGCACAGTCACGCCGAAGCCGATCTCAGCGAAGGTTCAGGGTGGCAAGCTGACTTTGAAATTGGAGCCTAAATCTGTAACCGTCGTCTCAGTTGAGCAGTGATGCCCCTAGGTAGATCCGGCGGAGTGCAAGTCTGAAACTGCAGAATGATCGCTCGGCGGCGTTGTGGTTGGCATTCCATGAGAACGAAGGAGAGAAACATGCGGCGATTCGCAATACTGGTCTTCTTGTCTTGATCCGGGGCCGAACTCTGCCTTGTTGACAAAAGAACATAAGGAGCAACAAACCCGAATGGCGCAATTGTCCACTCAAGCCAGACAAGTGATAGTCCCTGACTCCGGACACGAGATTCAGCTATATGCACCGGATGCGGTCGTCAACGCCATTCGCAGCGTGATTCTGACGGCGACTTCTGGGACTCATTCAGGAAAATAGCCCAAAGCCGTGCCAGCGGTGCTTCCAGCGTTCAATTGACGTAACATCGCCATTACATTTATTGACCCGAATCGGCCAATTTCTCAATGAGTGTAATCGCCTGGTTACACCAGTTAAGAATCTCTAAGCGCAAGCGAACCAAGCAATGGGATGGGAATAGCCGAAGTTAAGAATCTCTAAGCGCAAGCGAACCAAGCAATGGGATGGGAATAGCCGACCCTGCTATTGCAACGTCGCGTACTCCGCCTTGGCTTCCCTCGCGACGGGGATGTCGAGATCTGGCCGTCTTTCCAGAGAAGAGATTCGATGGCGAGTCTCGCTACTGCGGCAGCCCCACCTTCCGCACCAGCTCGGCAAACCGTGGATCGGAACGTATGGGGTCGAGTGAGAAGTCAGTTTTCAGACCCGTCAACAGGTAATCGCGCTCCTCCCGAGCAGTGTCGAGCCACCGGAAAGCCTGATCTTTGTCTCCGACGTCGGCATAAAGGTCGGCAATTATGTACGCAGATGAGTAACCAATCTTGCGTTGTGCTTGCCTGGCTTCAATGCCTCTCGTGAGGGCACCCCTCCAGCCTGCGGAACGAAAGCCCTGTTCCAGAGCTGAAGCAAACTCCGCTTCGTTTCGGTCGCCGGAAAGCTGGCCGTAGACCTTCCATTGTTCAATGACCTGCGGGTACATGCGCTTTGCCCAATACGCAAAGAATAAACAATTGTGTGCCCCGGGGAATGTCGGGTTCTCAATTGCCACCTGCTTGCAGATGCGAATGGCCTCGTCATAATGTCGTGCCCAGAGAGCAAGGTATCCGGCGTCCACGCTGATGACCGGTGAAAGAGGATCGAGCAGGTGGGCACGATTGATTTCAGTAAGGGCTTCCTGCTCTCTGCCACCAATCCTGCTAATATCAAACGCGTACCACTGGTGTGCCGTGGCATCGTTGGGGTCGAGTTCGAGAGCCTTTTTGTACTCAGACTCTCCTCCCGCAAAATCCCAGTTGTACTCCATCTGGTTGTTGCCCAGAACGGCATGGGGTCGAGCCAAGGTCGCGTCCAACTCCAGTGCTTTGCGGACGGCAGCATTCGACTTTAGATACTGTTCGCTGGGAGTGCCTGAACCGGCCCACCCTATCGAAACAACATAGGCATCGGCCAGACCCGAATACGCCAGAGCGTAGCCGGGGTCTTTGGCAATGGCCTGATCGAAATAGGACATTGCAAGAGCAATGTTCGAAGGCGTCCGTTTGTTCCACAAATAACGGCCCTTCAAATACAGCTCATAGGCTTCTGGATTTTGTGTACCCTGCTTGGTGACCTGCTCCTTCTCAGAACTGTTTAAATTGGAACGCAACTTCGCTGCGATGTCGCCCGCAATCTGCTGTTGAAGCGAGATGATCTCTGTACTCTTGCCGCTGTAGTGCTGTCCCCAGATTTCGGTGTTGTCCCGAACTTCGGTAAGCTCGGCGCTCACTTCGACGTTGTCCCCGTGCGGTATCACCCGCCCGCTCACCAACGCTGCCACGCCCAACTCATTGCCTGCTCTCTGTACATCCACATCCTTCCCTTTGTAATGGAAGACGGAGTTGCGCGACTTCACTTTGAGCTGGGGTACATGTGCAAGGTTGCCGATCAACGATTCGGTGATACCGTCGCTGAGATAGTCGGTATTGGCATCTCCACCCCCATTGGTGAAGGGCAGCACGGCAATGGAATCAATCTGGGCTGTCCTGCCAGATCGCACGTACGAGGCGCCAATTGCCAGCCCAATGGCGGCGATACAAGCGGCGAAGACGGCCGACAGCTTGCGACGTTTGAGAGTCTGGTCAGGCGATGCTGGTGGGGCAACCGCTCTGGTGGATTCGGTATCGCGTTTCAGCCGTTGCAGGTCGGCACGCATTTCCGCTGCGCTCTGGTAACGGAGGTTGCGGTCTTTCTCCAGTGCCTTGTTGATGATCCGTTCTAAGTCAACTGGTAAATCAGGATTCAGCCGCACCGCTGACGTTGGCATTCCGTCCAGAATGGCTTTGAAGATAACCGCAGAACTTTCGCCCCGGAAGGGCAACATCCCGGTTGCCATCTCGTACAGCACGACCCCAAATGAGAACAGATCGGTTCGGGCGTCCAATTCCTTGGCACGAGCCTGCTCCGGTGACATGTAGGCGACAGTGCCGAGCGTAGAACCGGGGCTTGTGAGATGCTGTTGGTCGATTGTGCGTGTCACCGTGTTCGCTGATGCAATTTGGCTGGAGGAACTGGCAGGGGGCACTTTCGCTAACCCAAAGTCGAGAACCTTCGCGTGCCCTCGTTCGGTCACAAAGATGTTCGCCGGCTTGATGTCCCGGTGAACAATGCCTTTCGCGTGAGCCGCGTCCAGCGCGTCGGCAATCTCGATGGCCAGACCGAGAAACACGTCCATCTCCGTGGGTTTTCCGGCGATGCGATGCTTCAACGTCAAGCCGTCCAGAAACTCCATAACGAGAAACGGATGGCCGTCTTGCTGTCCAATCTCATGGATCGTGCAGATATTGGGATGGTTGAGAGCGGAGGCCGCCTGCGCCTCCCGCTGGAAGCGGGCCAAGGCTTGGGGGTCCTTCGCGACGTCATCGGGCAGAAACTTCAGGGCGACAAAGCGGTGTAGGGTTAGGTCCTCCGCCTTGTAGACCACGCCCATCCCGCCGCCGCCCAGCTTCTCGACGATGCGGTAGTGCGAGATTGTCTGGCCGATCATGGAATCGAGCCATGGTAGGTTGGGTCCGAGGGCAAGTCAATGAAAGCTGAGGAGTTGGCGATATCTGAAAAGGATTGTTGGCGTAATATCGCGATTACACTCAGAACTCCCAACTGGGCAGCCTCGGGGGCCGTAGTTGATGTAATCGCCTGTTAACAACAAGTATCCTCAAGTTCTATAGAACTCGGGGCCAGTCGGAGCTAAAATAACAGTTCCAGGACCTGCGCCTTTGTGCGCGCCACCTTCACCTCTGCTTGCAGTTTGCCCATAAGCTCGAAGAAATCGAAGCCAACCAGGGTGCTGCGGTGCTCGACCACATGGATCTGCTCTGGCACGCGCGACGTCACCGCAATGTGCACCAGCGTCTCCGCTATCGAGCGGCATCCCTCTGCCGGACGAAAACTGTACTTCTCTTCCGGGATCTCCTCGGCAATTTTGATCGTATTGTTGCGGACCGTGCGGAACGATCGCGCGAGTTCTTTTGCTCCGTAATAAGTCATGACTGGCTTTTCCCTCCTGTGTGATTTCGAGAATAGTTTATCGCGCAACCGATCATCCGAGTGCTGGCTTCAGAAACCAAGAAGGAGTTCCCTGAAAACCGGTCAACTGGTGAAACATCAGTCAGCGTCGGACGCGAATTGGTTGTCGGGTCGAGCGGGAAGGAATAGTATGTGTTCCGGCGATGCGCGTGGGTCACCGAACCGGTCAACGGAACCTGTCCCCAAGTCGCGCTCGCCCTCCACATATTGTTCTCGGGTGTCTAGATGTCTCCCACCAGCTAGTTGGCAGATTCTTTGGGGAATTGGGACCCTAAATAGGAACTTCGCGCGTCCAATTCTCGTAGGTTAGTGTATGCGGCGATTTGTGGACAGCTTCGGCCAGGTCCTGGCGGCTATGTGGGCGCACAAACTGCGCTCTTTCCTCACTATGTTCGGAATCGCCTGGGGCGTCGGGTCGCTGCTGCTCCTGATTGGATTGGGTGAGGGTTTTCGCGCGGGAACCGAGAAGAATCTGGCGAGCTTCCTCGGCGAAGATTACATGCAGATCTACAACGGCCGGGTGCCGGCCGTGGGCAGCAGCCAGCTTTCCTCTCGCCAGTACTACCTGAACTATCAGGATTTTGTCGACATTCGCAACTCGCCCTACGTGCGCGATGCCACGCCGGTGATCTACCGCGGCGACCTTCGTCTGGTGAGCGAGTACGGCAGCAGCAATGGCTACGTGGATGGCTCGGAGCCGCAGTTCTACGACATTCGATACCAGCCCATCGACCAGGGGCGCTGGCTGAACTGGAACGACGAAAAGCAACGCAACAACGTCTGCGTCATTGGCAAAGAATTCGTGCGCATCCTGTTCCCCGGCCGTCCCGCCCTAGGCGGCAGAATTCTGATCAATGGCGTGCCTTTCCAGGTGGTTGGGACGATGCAAGGCACGGGCCACGGCAACAACAGTGACCAGAACATGCGGTTAGTCATGCCTTTTGCCACCATGGCCGTATATTTCCCGATGCCGGGAGCAGGCAATGCCAAGGCGATCAAATATGTTGCCTACCGCCCCAGCACGCGCGAGCAGCACGAACAAGCCAGAGATGCTGTCCACCGCATCGTGGCCAGAAATCACGCTTTCGATCCTAAAACGCCGGATGCGTTTGACGACATGGACACCATCGCCATCGTCGAAATGGTCGGCAAAATCTCGGACGCCATGGACGGATTTCTGGGAGCCGTCGGCCTGGTGACACTGGCTTTGGGAGCAATGGGGGTCGTGAACATCATGCTGGTCTCGGTGGCGGAGCGCACGCGTGAGATCGGTCTGCGCAAGGCCCTGGGCGCCACCCGGCGAAACATTCTGTTCCAGTTCTTCCTGGAGGGGCTGATGCTTACAGCAATCAGCGGCGGCATTGGCGTAGCCGGGGCCTACGCGGTGACCCGGCTCCTCGGACTTGCACCGCCTATCGATGGATTCGAATTGCCTCACATCTACCCAGCCAGCGCGGCCCTTGCCATGGGAACTCTGGCCGCGGCCGGTATCATCGCGGGCTTGTATCCCGCACGACGGGCAGCCTTGCTCACGCCGGTCGAAGCGCTTCGCCAGGAGTGATTGATGATCCGTGCGAAAGATGTGTTCTCGGAGGCTTACGGCGCGCTTCGGCAAAATCGCCAGCGCACCGCGATCACCATGCTCGGCATGGCATGGGGAATCGCCACCGTGGTCCTGTTGCTGGCCTATGGAACGGGTTTCTCGACTGCCATCGTCAACATCTTCAGTGCGTTTGCCAGCATGCAGTCGGCTGGTGTGATGGGCGGCCGGACGTCGATGCAGGCCGGCGGAAGCAAAGCGGGGGCCGATGTCCGTTTGACCCGGGACGACCTGGACCGCCTCGTGACCAACGTACCGCAAGTCACGCGAATCGCGCCGGAATCGTTTCTCGAAGCGCGCGTCAGCTACGAAGGCCGTTCTTACACCTGGAATGTCTCGGGCAGCACTCCCGTGATGCCCGACATTCAGAACCTGAAGGTAGATTTCGGCCGTTTCTACAATGCCGAAGACATGCAGTTGCGCGGCCGCGTCTGTGCGTTGGGCTCGGAAGCCAAGGAGAAATTGTTCTCCGGCCGCTTCCCCCTGGGAGAGAGGATTCGGATCAACGGCATTCCCTACGAGGTGGTCGGTGTGATGAAAGCGAGGCCGAAGGAAGGCAATGACAACACGATCAACCGCGTTGTCTACATTCCCTTTTCGACCCTGAGCGACTTTCGCGACACACGCTATGTCGACATGATCTGGGTGGATTTTCTGGGCTCCGACTACTATGCGGTGAAGAGGTCGATCCGCAATACGCTGGCCACGGCCCACAATTTTCGTCCTGACGATGAGCGCGCGCTGCGGGTTTTCATCCTGATGGAACAACTCTCGCAATTCAGAATCATCAGCATGGCTTTGCAGGTACTGCTCGCCTTTATCGGCACGTTGACGCTGGGCATCGGCGGCGTGGGTCTTATGAACATCATGCTGGTGAGCGTGACGCAGCGCACGCGCGAGATCGGCCTGGAAAAAGCGGTAGGAGCCCGCCGCTTTGACATTCTCGTGCAGTTCCTGTCGGAGGCTCTGGCCATCACCTTCCTGGGCGGCCTGTTAGGGATTGCGCTTGCCTACCTCGTTTCGTACTCGGCCGGCACCCTCACCTTCTACAGCGCTCTTGCTCAGCACGGCGAGATGGGCGACATTCGACTCATCATTTCACCCGCCAGCGTGTTGGTTTCGACCGCCATCCTGGCGCTGGTCGGATTGGTCAGCGGCATGATCCCAGCGATACGGGCGTCACGTCTCGATCCAATAGAAGCATTGCGCTACGAATAGCGTTGCGGCCGCAGCCTCACTCAAGTCTATCGGCATAGGCCGTAATTAAAGCATCGCCGTCGCAGGCGACAACTGGTCACAGGCGCGGTATACTTTCGGGCGCAAGTTCTCTCGCCTTCGAGTTGGCTCCCGGAGGAGTGATGTTTCGCAAAATCAAAGCAGCAGGTCCTGCGGCGTGCGCCATTGTTCTCGGCTCAGCTGTTCTTCTAGGTCAAGTTCCCAAGGCTCAAGAGGTACCGGGGGCTGGAGCCTCTTCACTTGTAGATACGGGGACGAGCGCTGCCGATGGTTGTGCCGAATGCGAACTGCCGATCGTCCTGCGTCAGACTGTAGAAGCGGGAAAGACCGCCGTGGGAACAAAGGTGGAAGCGCGGCTGGTGATGGCCACGATGATTAAGGGTGGAGTGCTTCCGCGGGGCGCGGTGATTTCGGGCGAGGTAACCCAGTCGGAGGCGAAATCAGGAAATTCGCCGTCGCGGCTTGCGATTCGCATGGATTCGGCGCAATGGAAAAATGGCGAGGCGAAATTCAAGGTGTATTTGACCGCGTGGTATTATCCGCCCGCGCCGATGGCGCCTCCGGACCTCTCCTATGGACCGCCGGGCGACAGAAGGAATTGGGGCGGAGTCAGTCCCACCGTCGATACCACCGATCCACCGAATCCGTCTCAGCAGTTGTCGACTCAGCAGGACAATGGTGTGAACGTGGATGCACCAGCATCGGTCACCTCCAAGGGACGAGTTCTGATGAAGAATGTGAAACCAGCGAGCGGCGCAGACGGCTCGATCGTTCTTGTTTCTTCGAATTCAAACATCAAACTCAACAAGGTGACAACATACGTCCTCGCAATTAATGAATCGCTTCCTGGTAAATAGTTGGCCGACGAACTGACTCCATATGGACTGGTTCCTCTCGACCACGGAGGACTCTACGGGCTTGGCGAAAGGCTCACTGAGCCGGTTCTTTGACGGCGACGATTTGGTCGCCAGTCACGTTCCGCAGTTCCTGCACTATTCCTGATGGCCACCGGATCTCAACCAGCTCTGCAGAAGGGTTCGTCCCAAGTCCGAAGTGCACAGGGCCCGCACTGGACGATGCATAGCCAGCGCTGGTGAATACGTGGTTGTATTGCGCTCCCGACTTGGTCACCACCTTGATTCTCGCTCCAACTCCGTCGCGATTGCTTTTTGTCCCCTGCAACTTGAATTCAATCCAATGATTATTGCCCGGACTCTGGTTGAGCCAGATTTCCGCCGGGGCACCGATTGCGCTCACCACTACGTCGAGGCGTCCATCTCCGTTCAGGTCGCCGATGGCTGAGCCCCGATGGCGTGCGGGCGGCTGCGAGGTCAGTCCGGCCTCGGCGGTCAAAGCTGAAAACTTCATGTCCCCAAGATTGCGAAAGACGGTGTTGGGTTGTTCGATGACTAAGTTCGGCGCCGACAACAGCGACTGGACATGACCGCGCGAAACAAAAATGTCTTTCCAGCCATCGTTGTCAAAATCGGCAATGGTTGGAGAGTAACCGGCCATAGGCAGGCTTAGCTTGGTCATTCCGCTCTCCCGAGTGACTTCAACGAAGCTTCCTTTACCCGTGTTGCGGTAGATTGGAAAAGTTTCCCCATCGAGCGCGACCACGACAATGTCGGGATAGCCATCGTTGTCGAGGTCGCGAAAATCAACTCCCATGCCCGAAATGAAAGTGCCGTCTTCCCGCAGCGCCACGTTCGCGTCGAAACCTGCTTCCTGAAATCGGCCGTTTCCACGGCTGCGAAAGAACCAGTTCATCAGCTTGTCATTGGGGACGATGAGATCCATCTTTCCGCCGACATCGAAATCGCCCGCCGCCACCCCCATGCCTTTTCCGGGATACGCGCGAAGACCCCATTCGGCGGAGGCGTCGCGAAAAGTTCCGTCGCCATTATTGAGAAACAATTGATTGGGAGTGGGCGGATACATTTTGGGATGGCAGTAGTCGCGATGTCCCCCCACTTCGCAGTCAGGCTCGTGTGCGAAATCCCATTTCAGGTAATTGATCACTACGAGATCGAGCAGCCCATCATTGTTCACGTCCACCCATGCTCCAGCGACAGACCACAGCCCCCCGAACTCCGGGTCGGTTTTGTTCAGGCCGGCTTTGGCGGTGACATCTGTGAAAGTGCCATTTCCGTTGTTGTGATAGAGCGTGTTGCGATACACGCCGGCGACAAAAATGTCCTCATATCCGTCGTTGTCATAGTCGCCTATCGCCACGCCGATGTCATAGCCGCTCCCGAAGAGCCCGGCTTTTTCGGTGACGTCGGTGAAGTTTCCTTTTCCGTCGTTCTCGAACAGGCGGTTGTAGTATTTTGCGGAAGTCTTACGAAGCGTTTTGATGTCCGCGCCGTTGGCGAAAAAGATGTCGAGCTTGCCGTCGTTGTTAAAGTCGAAGATAGCCACGCCGCCGGCCATGGTTTCCGGAGCGTGACGTTCCGGCGTCTCGTCACTGTCCAGCCTGAAATCGATCGGTTGAAAGGCGAAGCGGATTGGGCTGTCGCCGGCGGTTGCAGTCGCAGGGGACTGGGAACGCAGGGGCAGGTGGCTAGTCAGCAGGAACACGAAGAGTGCGGCCAGTGAGCCGGAGGACTTCCACATCTTCATGTCGGAGACGGCAGGCACGAGGCTGCTTTCATTCTACTCCGGCAATTGTTGCTCGCCACGGATGGAAAGCCGGGTTTCGACCTGCGCTGCTGCGGTGCCCGGTTGTCCACCGCCGACGCTGATCACGTAATCGCCCGCTGCGACCATTCGAACACCTGACTCGTTTACATAACTCAAGTCGCGTGCCTGTAGCGTGAGCTGCACGTGCCGCTGTTCGCCAGCCTCCAGTCGAACCCGAGTGAACCCGCGAAGCGCACGCAGCGGCGCTCCCGGCAATTTCGGAAAACTCAGATACAGTTGCACGACTTCATCGCCAACTCGTGGGCTCGTGTTCTTCACTTCCACGTCGACTGTGAGTGGATCGCCCGCCGGCAGGCCTCTGCTCGACAATTTCAGATTGCTGTACTCGAACCTGGAGTAAGTCAGACCGTAGCCGAAGGGGTAAAGCGGCTCGCCGTCAAAGTATCGGTAGGTGCGGTTCTTCATCGCGTAATCGTCAAACGGCGGCAACTGTTCTACACCCTTGTAAAACGTGACTGGCAACCGTCCCGAGGGATTGTTGACGCCGGCCAGCGTCTGGGCGATGGCGGTTCCACCTTCTTCTCCCGAGTACCAGGCTTCGAGAATCGCGTTAGCGTGTTCCTGCGCCCAATTTACCGAGAGCGCGCTGCCGTTCATCAACACAACCACCAAAGGCTTGCCGGCTCCCCTCAAAGCCCCAAGAAGCGACTGCTCCTCTTCGGGCAAATTTAGATTCGTGCGATCTCCGCCCTGGAATCCGGGCACTTCGACTTTCATTTCTTCGCCTTCGAGTTTCGCCGTAAGTCCAACCACTGCGATCACCGCATCCGCTGTGCGAGCCGCCGTGGCAGCTTCGATAATCGGATCAACACTGAGGGGCAGCCATACCAGTTGTGTACCAAAGCCGCCTTTCATGTATTCGATCTTTAACGCGTAACGATGTCCCTGTGTGAGCTCTACGATCGTGGTGTCGGATGTGGGATCGTGGAGTTTCGGGTCGTCCACGATTAATTTGTCGTCCAGCCACATGCGGTGCATCGAGCCGAGCAGGCCGATGCGATATCTGCCCGATTCGGCAGGCGTCAGAAACCCTGTCCAGCGTACGGAAAACTCCTTCAAATCTGCGGGAGGAGTAAGCGCGTGAGCATCCGGCTGGAAGAGCTGAAGATCTACAAATGGGTCCACGCGCACGGTCTGCGGCGGCCCGGCGAAATCGCCGGGAAAATATTCGCCCTGCAAGCCGGGCTTTCCGTCGCTGGTCGAGAGTGCCGAGGTAGGAATGACTGTTTCGGGGCGGAGGAAATTCGTCCCTGGCAGGTACGATACCTGAGCTGTGGAGAACTGCTTGCGAATTCCTTCCAGAGCCGTGGAGTCGTGCGAAGCCGTGCCGCTATAGTTGCCGTGGAGCACCTCGGCAGACTGTGCGAGCGGTCCCACCACTAGAATATTTCTCACACCCGGGGCGAATGGAAGCACGCCGTCGTTCTTGAGCAGCACCATGGATTCGCGCGCCACCTTGAGCGCGAGTTCCCGGTGAGCTGCACTGTCTATTTCCGAATCAGGAGTCTGAGCGTACGGCACTTTGTCCGGAGGATCGAACATTCCCAGGCGCATGCGCGCGGTGAAGAGTCGCTTGACCGCGATATCCAGATCCTTCTCGCTCAACAGTCCCTGTTTTACGGCGTCCACGTACTTTACGTAGTCAGAGTTGTCCTTTGTTTCGGTGAAGAAGTCAGCGCACTCGTTATCCATTCCTTTCTTCAGCGCGGCGGCAGCAGCCTCGGCCGGGCTTTTCGTGAAGCGGTGTCCTTCATAGATGTCAACAATTGCGTCGCAGTCCGATACCACGTAGCCGTTGAATTTCCAGGCGCCCCGCAACTGGTCCTGCAGAAGGAAAGTGTTGGCGCAAGCGGGTTCGCCATTGACGCGGTTGTAAGCGCACATTACGGACTCCGCTTTGCCTTCGACAACCGTGGCGCGGAATGCGGGCAGGTACGTGTCTTCCATGTCATGCCGGGATACCTGCACATCGGCGGTGTGCCGCGTGGACTCCGGACCGCTGTGCACGGCAAAATGTTTGGGTGTGGAGATGACGCGAAAATACTTCGGATCATCGCCCTGTAATCCGGTGACGAATGCCACACCCATTCGTCCCGTGAGAAACGGATCTTCGCCGTAGGTTTCCTGGCCACGCCCCCAGCGTGGATCACGGAAGATGTTGATGTTCGGCGACCAGAAGTCGAGACCTTCATTGATGGCCCGTCGTCCTGCCCTCACGGCCTGGTTATGTTTGGCTCGTGCTTCCGTCCCGATGGCGATCGCCATGTCATGGATCAACGGAACGTCAAACGTGGCCGCCAGACCGACCGGTTCCGGAAAGACCGTGGCAGTCCCAGCTCTGGCGACGCCGTGCAGCGCCTCGCTCCACCAGTTATAGGCAGGGACCTGCAGCCTGGGGATGGCTCGCGCCTGGTTCACCAACTGCGAAGCTTTCTCCTCGAGCGTCATCCTTCCCACCAAGTCATCCACCCGCACATCGATTGGCTGCGAAGGGTCCAGGTAAACCGCGCCAGCAGTTTGCGCCGCGGAAGGAATGAGCGCGCAAGGAACGAGAATGAGAAGAAGAACAAGAAACACTCCGAGGCTGGATCGAGTACCCGCTGGGTCCATTGCAGTATCTCCTCGCAACCCGCACGATCAAAGAGGCCCCGGCGAGCGCACGCATTTCAGAAGATGTCCGTAAACGCTTACGGTCTGTCGGTTGCTTGTAGCACAGGGTAAATCCTGCGGTCAACAAATTCCCCAGGCCGGGAGTTGTGAAGACGTGTCTTGCGCGCCGTAGTGGGCGAACAAGATCCATTTTGTCGCAGCAATTCGTCCGCGGCGGATCCATCCTTCCACTGCACGGAATCCATGCGAATCGCCAGCCGGGACGGTTCGGTCGAGGTCTCGCCACGGACTCGATTACTTTTCGGGAAAAGATTGCGTTCTTCGGAAATACCGTGCCATCGCCCAGAGTACCTACTACCAGCTTCGCCTGGACCTCGGTTCCTACCGGAGTCTTGCCGGCGGTTACGCTTTGCCGCATGATCATTGGGAATTCCTGCACGCCGGAGAGGACGGGACCTGCAGGGTCCTGCCCAGGGCTTCTTCAATCCAAAATCAGGCGCCGGGCCAGGCCTGAAAGTTAATTTGCCCAAGCCAAACACGAAATAAAACGAGGTCCGCCCGTCCGCAAACATCAGGTTGTGAAGGATCCAGGTAGCGGAAAACGGTCGACCTTGCCCGCTCTGCGCCAACGAAACGCACAAAAAAAGAATGGCACCGCGAGAACGTCTAACAGGAGAACGCTAAGGTTGTGGAACGTGAAAGTTTGCTCCTTGAGGGCCTTTCGGGTGTAATTCAAAAGCGCCTGAGTGTAGCGTCGTCAACGTACACGGAAACCTGCCCCGCCGCTCAACTTGGACGGCAGGGCGTATGCTTAGTGGGCGGTTGGTGTTGTTGCGGGGGAGCCCAGGAGATGAAAAGCGAGAGACAGGGGATTCGCCGGATTGCCGAGCTGGCAAATGTTGCGATCGGGACGGTTGATCGCGCCCTGCACGGACGTAACGGAATCAAGGAATCAACCCGGCATCACATTCTGCAAATCGCAAGGCAAATCGGTTACACGCCGAACCTGGCGGCGCGCGCTCTGTCGGTTTCGAAGAGCGGTGTCCGCATCGGTGTTTGCATACCCCGCGAGATCCGATTCTTCTACGATCAGCTCTGGAGCGGTGTGCTGGACGAAGCCCGTCGAGTCGCACCGCTAGGTGTCGAATTGCTGAACCGCCCGGTGCCCAGCCTTGGCGTAGGGGACACCGAAGCTTTCGAAGAGCTGGTGGAGAGCGGCGTTCAGGGAATCATCCTTACAGCGGGAGATCCGGAGGGTCTCAAGCCTCTCATCGACAGCGCGGAGGAAAAAGGTATCCACGTAGTTTGCCTATCCACCGATTCTCCCGAAAGCCGGAGGTCAACCGTTATCTGTGTGGAACCGCGGCTGAATGGATGTCTGGCCGGCGAGTTAATGGGAAAGTTTGTTCCTCCGGGTTCGAAAGTGGCCCTCATTGCGGGCATGCTGAGTGCGGAAGATCATCGCAGGAAGACGGATGGCTTCTCCGAGGCTTTTCCACGGCATTGCCCGGGAGGAACGATCGTAACGGTCATTGAAGGGCACGAAGACGAGGACGAGAGCTTTCAAAAAACGTTTGACCTTCTCGGCCGGGTTCCGGCGCTGGCTGGACTTTATGTGAACACGGTCAACTGTCTTCCGGTCTGCCGTGCGCTGGGGGCCCACGGACTGGCGGGAAAGGTGAAACTAATCACTACCGATCTGTTCGCGGATATGGCTCCGTATTTTCACAAAGGCACAATAACGGCCTCGATCTATCAGCAACCACATCGCCAGGGTCAGACAGCTGTGCGGCTTATGGCTGATCACCTCACCAACAAGATTCCTTTCCCTCCTACCGTTTACTTCAGCCCAGGCGTAGTGATGTCAACCAACTTGAATATGTTTCGGGAAATGAGAATTCCGGACTTCAGCTTCGACGACTCGGTGCTCCTGGGGCGGGCCGCTCTGTAGGCGTGCTCGACCGTGACACCGGCTGCCTAACTCCATTGTTTGGCTATTTCTGGCTGCCGATGAACCAACCTGTCCACCCCCTTTGGAGTGGCGGGAAACCCCCTGTGGTCGGCCCGGTGCCTGTGTCGATTCAGGAAGTGATGCGCTCGACTCAAAAATTTTCTTGACAAGTTTCTACGAATGCAGGTACAAGCTGTCCTGCATCGTTAACGTTACCGGAACGCGGTTGGCAAGGGCTGGATACCAGTAACCGCGGCCGGAGGGACCGATATGACTCTGGTGTCCCACGGAACGAATGCCAGCAGCAATTGGCTGACTGATTTTGAATGATCTTTTCGATTTAGTCCTCCCACAGGGAGGAAACCTTCAAAGGAGGCGCGCTGTGAAATTCTCGTCCTCGTTCGCCGAGTGCACTTCGCATCGTATGCGGTGGCTATTGGTTCTTTCCGGGCTGGCCTTGGCCATGTCCCTGCAGGTCTTTGCCCAGGAGGCAACTGTGGTCGGAACGGTGACCGATCCAACCGGCGCCGCTCTACCGAATGTTTCGGTAACTCTCACAAACATAGAGACAGGTCTGGCCACGAAGGTCACCACGAGTGCGGACGGCCAGTATGTGGCGGCTAATCTTCACATCGGCCACTACACCGTAGACGCTAAAGTGTCAGGGTTCAGGCCTGCCCAGAGGACGGGCTTGGTGCTGAGTGTGGGCGACCGCGACCGCGTGGACTTCCAGATGCAGATCGGCCAGGCGACCGAGCTGATAACCGTAGAAGCCAATGCGGTTGCCGTACAGACAGATACCGGGGAAGTCAGCAACCTGATCACCGGCCGGCAAATATCGGACCTCGCCGTCAACGGCACGAGCCTGTTCCAACTTGCTGCGTTGGCTCCCGGAGCATCGAACGATATCACCAATTACAAGGATGTCCCCGTGGGTGGTGATACGAGCGTCAGCTTCAATGGCCAGCGCACCGCCCACAATGTCTTCATGGTAGATGGCGGTGAGAACTACGACCGCGGTTGCGGAGGTTGCGTAACTACGGCGCCTTCCAGCGAGTCGATGGCTGAGTTCCGCCAATTGACTTCAAACTACGGCGCCGACTATGGCCTCTCTTCTGCCGGAACCGTCACCATGGTGCTTAAGTCCGGGGCCAGCAGGCTGCATGGCTCGGCATGGGAAAACAACCGCAATGACGCCTTTGATGCTCGCAACTACTTTTTCCCGGCTCCGAACAAGAAACAAGAATTGCGCATGAACATCTTCGGCTTCAATATCGGCGGCCCCGTCACCTTCGGCCACCTCTACAATCCGGACAAAAACAAGACCTTCTTCTTTTACAACATGGAGTGGCGCAAATACATCGACGGCGGGTCAACCAACCAGACGGTTCCCGATCCCGCGACTTACGGCGGCAACTTCAGCTCGGTTACCGATCCAATCTACGTTCCCACTTCGGACAGAGTGGCTCCGGCCGTTCTGTTTGCCAACTGTCCTGGCGGAGTCGCTCCTGCCGGCGTCGTGCAAGGCCCGAACAACGCGGGCAAGCTTGCATTCCCCGGCAACGTCATCCCGAGCTGCATGATCCAGCCGAACGCGACTGCGTTGCTCGGTACGGGCTTTTTGCCTGCGCCAAACTCAGGCATCGCCAACGGTGTCGGGAGCTTCGTGGGCGGCTCCAACACTCCGACGAACCTGAAGGAGGAGATCGTCCGCATCGATCACACCTTCAACAGCAAATTCTCCGTGTTCGGTCACTTTATTGCCGAGCAAATCTCACAAGGCTACAACACGGCTCAGTGGAGCGGTGACAACCTGCCGACGGTTGGAGACACGTTCAACAATCCAGCTTACAGCTACGTCATTCACGCTACCCACACCATTAACTCTTCGCTTCTCAACGAAATCGCCTTCAACTACAACGGCAACCGCATCAACATCATTCCCTTTGCCGCCACCGGGATGACGAGTCTCGCACTTCCGAGCGGATACAATGCGGCCAACTCGCGTTTGTTCACGGGGCCGAATAACCTGAGTCGCATTCCCAACATCACCCTCAATCATCAAAGCAATGCGAACTTCCAGATCGCAAGCTGGCCGTGGGTCAACCGCGCTGACGGTTACCAGATCCGCGACGACGTCTCCTGGAACAAAGGTGCGCACAGTTTCAAGATCGGCGGAAGCTGGGCGCGCTACAAGAAGGTCCAGGACCTTTTCGGAACGACCCAGGGAGCATTCACGTTCGAGGGCGCAGATGCCCAGAGTTTCACCGGAAACAGCTTCGCTGACTTCCTGCTTGGCACCGCCGCCAGTTATAACGAGCTTGGCGTGCAGGACCACGGCAACTGGCCTAACAATTCCTACGCCCTGTACATTCAAGACAACTGGCGCGCAACTCACCGGCTGACCCTGAACCTCGGCCTACGCTGGGATGGGGCGCCTCACACGTACGAATCCGACAACCGCATGGGGAATTTCTATCCCAAGCTTTACGATCCGACCCAGGCCGCTACATTCGATACTCAAGGGAATATCTGCAGCGGTCCAGCGGATCCCGGCTGCACCGCCGCAAGCCCTGGACTCGGCTCCAGCCCGAACAAAATCCTAGCGGGCGTCCCCTTGTACCTCAACGGAATCGGAACGCCTGGGAAGAATGGCGTACCCAAGGGTCTGGTGAACGATCATTGGGCCATGTTCGGTCCGCGGATCGGCTTTGCCTATGACCTAACCGGTAGCGGCAGGACGGTCATTCGCGGCGGGTTCGGCATAATGTCGAACGCATTCAAGGCAACGATATGTACAATGCCGGGCCGAACATCCCGTTCAGCCTGAACGTTAACCTGAACAACGTACAGTTACAAGACCCGAACATCCTGCTTCAGACCGGTGCTGCGCCCACGTTCCAGACCATCAAGGCGGCGGATATCATTGGTCTGGACATCAACGGTTACAAGCCGACGACCAGCACGCAATACAGTGCCGGCGTTCAGCATTCGTTCGGCGCCAAGACCGTTCTGTCTGTCTCTTACGTAGGCAATCAGAACCGGCACTTGAACGACTATCTAAACACTAACCTGCCTTCGCTGAGCGATCTCGCGCTCATGACGGGAGGTACTCTTAACTACCAGCAGGCGCCTAGCCTTCTGTACAAAGGGTTCAGGGCGATCAGTCAGTCCAAGAACGAGGCGAACGGCCATTACAACTCCATGCAGATTGACTTGAACTCGCAAGCCGGCAGGGACTTGCAGCTTCGCGCCTTTTACACCCTTTCCAAATCCATCGATCCAACCACCGGTGGCAGCGGTCAGGACTTGAATGGTGTCACGAACCCATATCTAGGGTGGCGGTACGATCTTGGGCCGAGTCAATTCGACCGGCTCCACAACTTCTCCGCCAACTTCATCTACAACATCCCGGTTCTGCGCAACAGCTCGAACGGCCTAATGAAGTCCCTGGTCGGTGGCTGGGCGGTGTCTGGGATCATTACGGTCGAGTCTGGCCTGCCAGTCAACTTCACCGGGGGCAGCAATATCGTTGGCGGCAACAACAGCCCCGGCAATCGGCCTAACATAAATGGCAGCATCAAATATGAGCATTCGCCGGTGGCGTCCACGGACCCCTTCCAGCACATCCAGTACGTAGATACCTCGGTGTTTTCGACTCCCGCAGCCGGCACCTGGGGCAACCTCACCCACAACGCTATACGCGGGCCGGGACGCGACAACTGGAACCTCTCTCTCTTCAAGACCTTCGCCTTCGGGGAGAAAGCCGGGTTGCAACTTAAGTTGGAGACCTTCAACACCTTCAACCATACCCAGTTCCAGACCGTTGATAACGGTCTCGGCGACAGTCGCTTCGGTCAGTTCACGGCGGCCTACCCTGCGAGAATTGTCCAGCTCGCCGGGAAGGTTTACTTCTAACCTCTAACCGAGAACCCTTCCTCCCGTCCCGCTCGCAGCAGGCTGCGAGCGGGACGACGGTTTACGACGAACTTCGGCTGCTCCAACGGCTCGCATCGAACCAGGTGCGAGCTTTTATTATCGGAATGGAGTCCAAGCGGAGCCCAACAGTGCTCCCAGGGTGAGCAGCCCTGAGTGACAGTATGAAACTGGACTTACTTTCCTGGTGGTTCGACCGCAGCCAAAACGTAGGTCGTCAGTTTATACAGCTTTGATATTGGTCTTCTGGGATACAAGCGCGACGCCGCCATCCGTTTTTCATCGGGACAGGCCCGGATCGAGATCGTGGGAATATCCGGGATGGCAGTGACTCGCTTCTAAGCCGCTGCCCGGAAATCGCCGGTACGCGGTGAAGCTGACAGTGCAAATCTGAGCTTACCTTGCTGCGGACTCGTCGGCAGCAAAGACATAGGTCGTCGTTTTAAACAACTTGATATTCGCATGCTCGGTCACAAGCGCGATCCCCCCATTACTTGTGGGTTCAAGTACCACATTTTTCATTCGGACAGGCCGACTCGAGAGAATGGCAACCTCCGGGATGGCCCCTTGACTGGCTTCTGAGCCGCCGGCCGGAAACGGTCGGGACATCGGGGACTGCGATGACTGGTTGGGTCCATTCAAGGTCCTGGAGTCCGGATCCGGAGATTCGTTCGACAGATTCGGCACTGCCTGCTCGGTCACGGGGTAATACAAGGGCATCAAATAAGCGTAGAGGGGAGCCCATCCGCCATTCCAGGTTACTGTGTTCATGCGGATCGCGAGCCGCGCTCGGCCCTCCCCTTTCTTGAATTCGGATTCAAGAACCACCCCGGATGCGACCGCATCCTTGGGGATTAGCACGCCACTAAACAGGGTGGCGGCCGCAAGTTTTCCTTGAACTTTAGTTCCCGCTGGGGTTTTTCCGGCTTCGACATTCTGCTGCAGAACCACGGGGAACTCGCGCAAGACGGGGGGAGGAGAAGACCGGTGACTCTGCTGGCCAATCGCAGCCGCAGAGCAAAACGCAAGTATCGCTCCTTGTACGACTAACCTTCGAGTCAACATCCGGGTTTGTTTCCTTGCATTATCGCAGGAGAAAAGTATACCCCCGGACAATCAGATTCGGATAGCCCAAATGCTTGAGTTGTAGCCACCGCTGTCCAAGTTAACCTGATCCGTCCCTCGCGTGCCCGCGTTGCTTCGTCACGTGTAAGTGGCTATTCTGAGAGTGCGGGTGTGGGCGAACCTCCCGGTATGGCATTTGGTCATGAAACGCTGGAAATCACTGCTGGTTCTTCCCGTTCTCTTGTTGCCGGCGTTTGCCAGTCCGCAGACGGCCAGTCCGGCTGACGCAATGGCGCTGGAGCAGCAGGGAAAGCTCCCGGAGGCGGTGGAGGCGTGGCGGGCAGTAACCGAACATAATCCTCAGGACGCGGGCGCTTTTGCCAGCCTTGGGGTGGCGCTGGCCCGGGAAACTAAGTATAAAGAGGCAGCCGCAGCCTACCGCAGGGCCATTGCCCTAAATCCAACGCTTCCTGGCATTCAGCTCAATCTAGGACTGGCAGAGTATAAACAAGGACAGTTTGAGGCCGCCATTCCTCCCCTGAAGGCTGCATTGCTGCAGGAGCCGAGGAACATGCAGGCACGCATCTTGCTGGGTCTTAGCTGCTACGGTGCCAAGCGCTTTATGGAAGCGGTGAAATATCTCGAGCCCGCGGCCAACGCAGACCCCACCAATCCGGAACTGCGTCAGGTACTGGCTCAGAGCTGCCTTCAGGCGAAAGAGTATCCGTGCGCCCAGGAGCAGTTTCGTCAACTGCTGAAGCAGAATCCGGATTCGGCACCAGCGCACATGTTGCTGGGCCAAGCCCTGGATGGCCTGCAAAAGACTCGTGAGGCGATTGCCGAATTCGAGGCTGCGGCCAAGGTTTCTCCGCAGGAGCCGGGCGTGAACTTCAGCCTCGGATACATGTATTGGAAGCTGCACCAGTACGATGACGCAAAGCGCTACTTCGAGAGCGAGTTGTCTCTCGACCCCAGCCACGCCCAGGCACTGGCGTATCTGGGGGATATCGAATGGAAGAACAATAACCCGGACGCTGCGCTCTCCCTGTTCAAGCGAGCGATGCAAGGCAACCGCGACCTGCGCATTGTTTATATCGACCTGGGCGCTCTCTATATGCAGCAGAAGAATTACAAGGAGGCTCAGGCTGCTCTGATTCGCGCTGTGGAGCTAAATCCCCAACTGCCTGATGCGCATTACCAGTTAGGGCGCTTGTATCAGGCTATCGGGAACACGGCCGATGCGGAGAAAGAACTGGGCAAGGTCCGAGAGCTCCATGAGAACGCCGAAGAGAACCTGGTGGGGAAGATGCCCGCTTCTCAATCTCCATCGAATCCCAAATGACGCAGCCGAGGGGTGGGCGGGCAAGTGCTGACAGTACAACCGCATAGTCGACCTGCCACGAACCCTTCTGGCGAATAATGGCGGTGAAGGAAGATAGAATCTCGTTTGGATGAGGGCAGTGATTTTGTCATTAGCGCGAAGCGGGGTGTTCTTGCTACTGTTTTGCCTGCTGTCTGCGTCGCACAGCTGAGGCTCAGCAATCTAAAGCAAGGAACGACGCAGCGAAGGCCTCTCCACAACTGGAGAAGCTTATCTCTGCTCTGGCTGGTGAGTGGTCCACCGAAGAGAGCTATGAGCCAAGCGATTTCCAGCCAACTACAGACCGTGCTCGTTTCCGAGTCGCTGACCACAAGCTCGGCAACCCATCTCGAAAGGAAACAGAAATGCCACACAGGTTGAGAACATGATGAGTGGCAAGCCTTAAGTCGCGATTATTTCTTCGGGAATTTCGGGTCATTCTTGATTTCTCGAATCTGCTGGATGTGCCGCTCGGCGTGAGTGGAGATTTCGAGCATCCACTGCCAGCAATCGATCACGTCTCCATAGTCACCAAAGCTGTGGGCACGCATGTCGTCTGTGGTGGTCCTGATGTATTCGATCATGGTGGCGCGCAGCGCCTGAAACTTCCCGAGCGCCTCGTCCAGGTCCTTGTAGGTGTCGACTTTTTCGTGCCCACCGCCGGTTTTGGTATGCACCACGCGATCGATGCCGTACCACATAATGTCGGCGTCAGTAGACGTCGATTTCTTGTCTTTCATATCCGGGGCCGCCTTGAGGGCTTTCTGGATCTCGCGCCAATAGTCAGGTTCGGCCACCGCCAGATGGGAAACGACTTGCCGGATGGTCCACCGGTCCGGCGAAGCTTTGTACTCCAGTTGGGCCGGGGACAACCCACGCACCTGCTCGGCTACCATTTGCGTGGTCATCTCGAAGTGCACCAGCAGGTGTTCGCGGTCCGTATCGGTCATGGGAGCGGCGAACAGGGGCGCAGCCAACAGACACGTCGTCAGTGTCAGAGCCGCCAGCGGCAAGCCTCGGGGCGTATTTCTTCGGGGCGTGTTCAAAGCAATGGACATGTTGCAACCACCCTTTCCAGGACTCTATCCCTTGGACGGTGAAAGGAGAGTTCGGTCATCACGCGGGGGGTGGGATGACATCCTATTCGTTGACGAAAACAGGCGTTTACACCAGCTTGCGACGTTTGTTCGCCAAAATCCGTGTCAATGAGTGAAATCGCGATATTACAATAGTCGGCTCAAGAACCGTGCCCGGAGCTACAATCCCGAGTGTCATGTGCCTGTCCCGGAGACGCGCAGTCCTGATATTCTCATTGTGCGTTACTTCGGCTTTGATCATCTCGTCAGCCTTCGCGCAAATAATCGAGATGCGCGACTATCGGGGCAAACATATTGCCTGCGTCAGAAGTGGGCTTCAAGGATTTGGCAGATCGTGCGGAACGCGCGAAGGCTACGAAGATGTGTTCATCGGATCGGTAGTGTCCGCGACAGAAATAACAGATACCGAAAAGAGGCTTCAGTTAGTGCCGGAGGAAGTTTTCTATGGAAACCCGGCCGGTTTGTTGACCGTTACCACGAGCCAAGGGGCCTGCCTTGGCGATATTCAACCCGGTGACAAATGGCTCTTTTACCTACAAAGAGACGATAAAACGAGAATCCTCTTACTGTCGTACGGAAGCCCAAGCGCACCGATAACGGATGCACAGGCAGGGATCGATTTGTTGCGGCGTTTGGCACAGATGAACGATTCGGGCATCATCATGGGACAGGTAACACAGCCCATTTGGAATGACAATAAATGGGAAACATCGATCCCTGTTCTGGATTGCAAAATTGTCGCGAAACAACAGGCAAACGGCCGTGAATATGCAGCCTTCACAGGCAGCGATGGGCATTATGAATTTGAGCCCCTCCCGCCGGGCTCGTACCATTTGAGCGCTAGTACCGCCGAGGGACTTTGGGCCGAGGAGGGCACCACAGGAGTTCGTCCGCGGAGTTGTAGCCAAGTGGGATTTCAACTCGAACCGGATGGCAGGATTTCAGGTCAGGTGATGGCCGCAGATGGAAAACCGGCGAAATATGTGCAAGTCGCGATAGTTCCCGTATCCGCTGGAAGCCTGCAATTCACTTCGGCCTTTGCTGATGAACTTGGGCGTTTCGAGGTTAGAGCATTGCATCCCGGTCGATATCTTGTTGGCGTCGGTATCCAAGCCCAGCCGGGAAGTTCGGAGTGGCACTCTCGCGTTTACTATCCCGGCGTGCGAGACCGAAATGTCGCCGTCACGATTAACCTTGATAGTGCTGAGAAGCGGACAAATGTCGACTTTCAACTCCCAAGTTTGACAGCCCCATAGTTGTCATATCACAGATCTTGAATCTCCTGATTCTTGCCTGATCGGGGAAGTATTAATACAGTCGAAAACCTACCTCGACGGAAGTTCGCACTGCGACCGGTTTTCCCTCTCTGAGTGCAGGTTTGAACTTCCACTGCGTCACTGCATCGATGGCGTTCTGGTCGAGGACCTTGTTGACCGAGCGGATTACGTGAACGTCTCGCGGTCGCCCATTCTCGTCCACAACCAGCGCCAGCACGCATGTTCCCTGCTGTTTCCGCTTGCGTGCGGCCATGGGATAGTCGGGGTCGGGCTGGAATATTACTTGCGGTGGAGAAATACCCGGTCCCACATCGATGACGGCCCCTTGAGAAGCGGGCGGCTCAGGCTTGGTTGAAGGCTTGTCACCCTTTTCCTGAGCGAAGGCAGGACTCAGCAAGAAGAGGCAAACGCCGCCCAGCAACACGATACGAGCAAACATGGAGACCGATCTTCACGCGGACGAGCTAAGCGTAGCATGCGGCCCGTTGGTGGACAAGGCAGCCTGGCCAGCACGCACCCACGGATCTTTGGAACACTCAGTTGTTGTAATCAGGCGATTACACTCATTGACCCCCTGGCGGGCTACCGCTCCCACAATGAGTGTAATCGCGATTTTACGCCAACTATCTTGTTGAGGTTTCGTCAACTCCAAGGCTCTCATTGACTTGCCCCCCGCATCACGCCTACCATTACGCGACTCCGTGATTGGCCAAACCATCTCGCACTACCGCATCGTTGAGAAGCTGGGCGGCGGCGGGATGGGAGTCGTGTATAAGGCCGAAGACAGCGAACTCGGGCGCTTCGTGGCTCTGAAGTTCCTCCCTCCTAATGTGGCCGGAGATCCGCAGGCTCTAGAACGTTTCCGCCGGGAAGCCCGCGCTGCTTCAGCTCTAAATCATTCCAACATCTGCACCATTTACGAGATTGGGAAGCACGACAGCCAGTCGTTCATCGTCATGCGATACCGCTGCCGATTTTACTGCTGGATGCACCACCCAAGATCGACCTTCCAATCCCTGATCTGAGGACGTTGAACGGACTCTCACTGAACAGGCCGAGTCCCGAATTTGTTGACACCGTAAACAACGCGGTTGTTCGCCAAAATTGGTATCGGGAGTACATGGTCAGCATTGGATCCCGACCACTACAAGCATTTTATTTCTGTGCAAGTCTCTCCGCCAACACTTCACCCTGTTTCTGCATCTCCATATTGGCGAGACTATCGTCGGAGAACACACAATGAAATTCAAAAAGAAAGAACTACTCCTTGGCGTTCTGCTGGGTGCCGGACTCAACCTGCTTAATTCCCTACGTGACCAACTCCCAGACAATTTAGACGACATCAAAACCCGAATCAGGGACACGTATGGCACAGCATCCGACCGGGTGAGCCGAGCCAGCGACGTGCTTCGTGGTGAGGAAGATTCGCACATACTCGGCAAGGTCGGTGCTCTGCTGATCGGAGTTGGCGTCGGCGTAGGAGTCGGACTGCTAATCGCACCAGCCAAAGGTGACGAAACTCGAAGCAACATCGCCGAGAAGGTTTCGGATTTCGGTGACAAAGTCCGGGAACGCACTGGAAAGAAGCCGCAAAGCGCAACTGGAACTTACGGCGAATAACCGTTTTACGCCTCCACAACTGCCCACTTTTATACAGTCTGAAAAATAAATACGGGCTACAGTAGAGATGAACAGACTCCGGGGGAGGCTGTTCGACGAGCGTCCCGCGATCTGAACCGTCTGGGACGCTTTTGTTGTGCGCTGGATACCACTCCTCAGTCAAACATGGTAAATAAATGTCTGCACCATTTTTCGGCAATTGATTCTTGGTCTGGCTGGGCGTAGCGTACTTCTAACAAAAGCTAAATCGCAATCCATCAGAGTCGCCGGTATTCTTGTGCCTCGACTTAACGCTTCGGCGACTGCTGAAAACTAAATTGTGGGGGTATACCATGACTCCGCGACTGGAATGGCTTCTGATTGCTTGGGGTATTGTGACGGGCGTATTCCTCATCCTCCTCTTCTACCGCAGTATGCTCACAAGGCAAGAGGATGATCAGCTTTTCCTTGATGAGTCCGCCTCAGGATTGGAAACGGAACAGAGGCAATTGATCGCCAAGGTGAACAAGATAAGTCCTCTGATAAAAGCGGTGGGCGCAACTTCGGGGCTGATGATTTTGGTAATCGCGGGGTGGGCTGTTTACATTGGATTGAACTCGGTACAGCCATAAAGAGCTAAGCCTACTCACATCGAACATCGGATCGTAGTCCTTTCTCTGGGCGGCGTGCTATTCAGTCTGACGCCGGGGCCACATATACGGGGAAATTCTTAGGAGCTATAATGCCGTTTACGTGATGGTGATATGGCTCTGCCGGAGAACCACCCACTAACAACGCCCTTCACCGTTGACCCGCAGGTACGAATTGGACACGTTCACTTGAAAGTGGCTGACCTGCAAAGGGCACTCCGATTCTATTCGGGCATACTTGGGCTTGAAGTGACTCAGCAATACGGTGATGGAGCGGTCTTCCTGTCTGCGGGCGGGTATCATCATCACATCGCACTAAACACGTGGGAAAGCCTTGGTGGTTCCCCACCACCACCCGGGACAACGGGGCTTTACCACACCGCCATCCTCTATCCGACTCGTCCTGCGCTTGCGGCTGCCGTGCGGAGGGTGTTGGCTGCGAAGATTCCGCTGGAAGGTGCCGCAGACCACGGTGTCAGCGAATCCATCTACCTGCGTGATCCCGATGGCAACGGGGTCGAGTTGTATTGTGATAAACCAAAGGAAATGTGGCCACACACACCCGAAGGCGAATTGGCGATGTTCACACGGCGGCTGGACTTGCATCAATTGTTGAACGAAGCCGCACGGGGAACCGAAGTTGACAGCGGGCCACGAGACTTATGATTCACAAGGTACGCCCGGCGCATCATCCCGAACGCGAATTTCTCGACAGAAGCTCCAACGTTTGACCTTTGCTCAGCCGCAACTTACTTTTTTTCCAGTGTCTACGCCCTCCCAACCCGTTGGGCAGACGGTTTCTCATTACCGCATACTCCGCAAGATCGGCGATGGGGGCATGGGCGTGGTGTACGAGGCAGAAGACCTGAAGCTCGGTCGCCACGTCGCTTTGAAGTTTCTTCCCGACGAACTCGCAAACGACGTGCAAGCTCTCAGCCGTTTTCAGTGGGAGGCCAAGGCGGCGTCCTCTTTGAACCACCCGAACATCTGCACGATCACGAGATTGACGATGCCGACGAGCGAACCTTCATCGCCATGGAATTGCTGGAGGGGCAGACACTCCGGCACCGGATCGCTGGCAAGCCGCTGGAGATCGAAACGGTGCTCGATCTGGGCATCCAGATTGCCGACGCTCTCGACGCGGCACATTCGAAGGGCATCGTCCACCGGGACATCAAGCCAGCGAACATCTTCGTCACGAATAGAGGTCAGGCGAAGATTCTCGATTTCGGGTTGGCCAAAGTGTCGCTGAAGCCGGAGAGCGTTGACATGAGCGCCTCGACCATCGAGTCGGAGGAAAATCTGACGAGTCCCGGTTCGACGCTTTGCACAGTTGCCTATATGTCGCCCGAGCAGGTCAAAGGAAAGGAACTCGATACTCGCACCGACCTGTTTTCATTCGGCGCTGTGTTGTACGAGATGTGTACCGGAACGCTGCCATTCCGAGGCGACACCAGCGGTGTGATCTTCGAATCCATTCTGAATCCCGTGCCAGCACCAGCAATTAGGCTCAACCCTGACCTGCCGCCCAAATTGGACGATCGGTGACGCGATCGGGATGGGTTTGGGCATAGGCCAGGGCTAGGGTGGACCCCCAAGATCCGCCAAATACCTGCCACCGCTGAATGCCGAGTTTCTCGCGTATTTTCTCAATATCGGCGACGAGATCCCAGGTGGTGTTCGCTTCGAGAGAAGCATACGGCGTGCTCTTGCCGCAGCCGCACTGGTCGAAATTTACGATACGGTACTTCTCGGGGTGAAAGAAGCGGCGCTGTTTGGGATCGGAGCCACCGCCCGGACCGCCGTGCAGAAAAATGACCGGCATGCCGGACGGGTTGCCGCTTTCCTCGAAATAGATTTCGTGGACAGATGAGACCTGGAGTTCACCCGTGCAATATGGTTCGATGGGAGGGTAGAGCCAGGTGACCGGATCTTTCATCGTGGATACGGGTATGACCTGGTTGGACATCGTGGGGCAGTATACCAATTCGTCCCAAAAAAGAAGCGCTCGGCAAGGCCCGGGGCGCTGTGTGCTTGTAGGACTGGGTCTACTTCGATTCCCTAATGATCGCGTCCGCGGCGTTGCCAGCCACGACCCAGCTTGCCGACCCGGCTACGACGGCTTCATCCTCGAACCACAGGAACCCGAAGTCGTCGATGCACTCCGGAAAATCGGGCTTGATGATGATGTATCCGGGAATCACGGCACCCGGGATGTAAGCATTGTCGGCGCGATTGTTGCTGTACGTCTTCGTCTTCGAGACCGTGCCGACTCCGGCTACATAGGAAGTGCTCGATACCGGGTGCGTGCCGAGAATGTAGTTGACCGCGCGAAGTGTGTATTCGGGGCCGACGAGATCCGGAAACGCCTTGTGCAGGAGATACATTCGAATCGCCATGTCCACGACTGCGCCCGATCCGCCCCAGGTGCCGAGGCTCGGGGGCACGCCGAATGGCGTCTCGTCCAGCCGCTTGTCCAAGCCCGCCATGTATGTCTTCACAGCTTCGCGCATTTGATCTTTCGCGTTGGCGTCCAAGTAGGGCAACGCCCGGACGGCCTTCCAACCATTGAAGTCCATCTGTTCCGGAGTGATCATCTGAGGGAACAATTCTTTCAAACGGGACTTGTAGGGCTCGGCACCATTTGTAGCGATGGTCAGTTCCAAAGCCGCGGACCAGTCGAGTCCGACGAAAGATCGGCCACGGCCGCCAGCCGACGGAGTGGCAGGAGCGCCAGGTACGCCGGAGTTTGTCGGAGTACTCGAACTGCTCTTTGGTTTACGACTTCCTTGCGCTCCAGAAACGGCACCCTGAGACGCAGCCAGGACACCACCCGCAGGAGCCTCTCGGTCTGGCGCGCCGCCAGTCGGATACAGGGTTGGATTCGCAGTCGTGTCGTTCCATGCCTTGATCGCGGTCTCGAGACAGTCTTTCGCTAATGCATCGTCCCAGCCTTTCAGCGTATCGGCCGCTGCAGCCAGCGCCGCAATGGCATTCCACTGGAAATACGGGTTGTTAGTGGTGAAGATCCAGCGATCGTCCGGCTTGCCGGAGTAATCGCCCTTGGTTTCGTTGGGGCCGAGCTTCGGATCGTAAGTACGGCCGTCAGTTTTCGACGCACCGTCACCCACCTGTGTGTACTGGCGCAGATCTGGCTCGTGAGTGCCGCGGATGGCGTGGCCGATGTTATGGAACTGCGCCAGGATGAGCAGTGCGCCATGCTTGACTTGCTGCACTGTGTCCGGCACGCCATCGGGACGGTGCATCTCAACCTCACGCGCGACTTCATCGACTGTAAGCTCGTCGTACTTGAGATTGAATTCCCGATATGCCAGAGCAAGGCTCTGAATGACGTTTAGTTGCGCAGGCTCCTCGAGGTCGAAGTCGCCGGCATCGTACCAGCCGCCCACGTTCATCCCAGGGATGTGATCGCCGCCTTTGTACTTTCCGTCCGTTGCCGTTGCCTGGTTCCAGCCGTCAAATTGCTCTCCAACTACGGGCGCCATACGGCCATCATCCAGGTGCGAAGCGCCGTGCCACACGCGGTAGCCTTCCCGAACGGAAACATGATCCATCTGCGCTGCAAGGTGATGGTCCAAACTGTCCTGCCAGATATTGGCGTAAGCATCATTTGAGATGGGGAAGGGCGCCGTACGCTGGTCTGCGTAGTCGATCACATAAAGGCCAGGGTCTTTGACCGGGGTGAAATCGAATTTCGAATAGACGTAGCGCAGCCACGGTGTTGAAGGGGTGATCGGACCTTCGAACACCTGCTTGTAAGATCCCTCCTCCATCAGGCGCAGCACTCTGGCCGTCTTCGGGGCGTTGTACTTCGGGTCGAGCTCCAGCACCGCCACCTTGGAGAAGCCCGGCGCATAACCAACTTGGCTGTGCGCGATCACCGGCGGCCGCGTCCAGTTCGGAATCACGTCGGGCCTGATGTGCCAGACGATGGCGCCGGTGGTCTTGTCCGAAGGGATCAGCGAACGCAATACGAACCAGCCATTTGGCGCGCGGTCGCGTCCATCGAACAGCATGAGGTTGGCTGTATCCGAAACAACATTCACCCGGGCCAGCGCGTCGTCGATGCCGAGCGTGATGCTCTTGCCCTCGGCGAACGGCAGCGGCTGCGTGTATCCCTTGGCCTTATCCCAGTCCTCCAGGTAGTACGCTTTTTTCGGTTCATCAGGCAGGGGCAAAACCTTCGTCATCGGATCGTTAGGCGTACGCGGGAAAATGCCGGCGTTGGTTCCATCCACCAGGTACGCTTTGCCCATGTAGATCGACGGCAGGAACTCCAAATTGAAGCCCGCCCGCCCGGCCAGTTTCTGCGGTAGCGGCTTCTCCAGATTGATGCTGACCCTCACGCCGCCTGGCTCCGCTGCCACTTCCAGTGTGTAATCGAAGTCGAACGTTGGGAAAGCGAGGTTGGCGGTGAGCCGGCTGTTCGCCTTGTCGGCATGGCGACCTTTGAGGGTTGCGACCAGGTCCCACTGCTCCGGCGTTGGCATCAGGCGCACGTCGCCGTTAGTGGCGATGCGCTGGCCATGGAGAATCATCTCCATGGCGGTATTCTTTTGGTCCACAAAAACGGGATGGTACGTGCTGTCGTAGAGAAAAACGCTGAAACCTCGAGTATCGAGGTAATTCTTGTCGGTCACCTTCATAGCAAAATCGGCGCCGGACAAGCCTGGGGGCGAGATCAGGGCCAGGAGGAAACAAACTCTGATTTGCGTGAACATAGATTGGGATTGATACTGCTCCTTTGCCCCAACATGATATGACATGCACACCGTCTAGGCGGCATTTGTTCCCCAAGCGCGGGGATTTCTGAGCGGGCTAGCTAAACGATGAGCGCCCCGCAATCGAACCCGGTGAGAGCGGAGTCGGCGACTGCGTTGGTCCATCGTTCTCGCCGGGGGTGCGGATCCGGATCCTGACGAGAATGCTAACGCGCAGCCAACTTCTCGTCACTAACCGCAGTAGCCGGTTTCCGATCACCCTCGCGTAGACGACGATCAACACTTCCCATAAGCCGACTTCTGCGGAGTCAGCGAGATTTCATTTGTCCGATAACAGACTTGTGACATGGCATAACTTCCGGTTTGCCCGTGATCCAGGAGCAATCCGGAGGCCACGTTCCATAAGCCTACTTCACAGGACTAATTGGTCGCACGCAGGCAAAATGCCGCTTCATCGCAGGCTGCTTCATTCGCTTGCATAGTCTTAGTTTAGCGAGCACACATGTCCGAGTTTGCGTAAGGAGATATTGATCGATCGAGCTTCTTGGTTAGTCGGAACTCACATTCCTGAATAGCGGCCGGCAAGATCACAGTCTCGCCGATTGCTTATTGGCTGGCTTGCAGGATTAGTTCCAGCAGCGACGGGTCCGGAGCCAACTGCCCGCGCGTGATCGCATGGACCGTCTCCACGATCGCGGCGTTTACGGGAGTGTGAACGCTGAATTGCGAAGCGATGCTTACGACGTATCCGTTGATGAAGTCGATCTCGGTAGTGCGCCCGCGCTCGATATCCTGCAACATTGAGGGTCTGACATCACCGTAGCCTTTGAGTATCTGATCAAGCCAGGTATCGTACTCTTCGCTCGGGACGCTGCGCCCAGACCGGGCTGGCGGAATCGGCTCGACGATCATCCGTTCCGGTCGTGCGCCGCTTGCCAGGGCCACTGACAGGGCCTCGTCATAGGCTTGCTCGAAGACCTCGCGACCCTCTGACGAGGTGATGTACTCGCGCATCGTCCCTCCCGCGACTGCCCCGAGGGTGGTAACCGAGCAGTTCAGCAGGAGCTTCGACCAGACAGCCCCGCGAAGATTTGGCGTGACCCTTAGCTCCACCGCGCGGCCAAGCCATTGACGAACTCGCTCCGCCCGCTCACTTTCGCCACCAGCAAGTTCACCGATCAGTAGATGACCCGCGTTGCGCTGCTCGTAAATACCCGGTTCGGTCATAGTCGCGCCAAGATTGGACAGACCTCCCAGCACGCATTCCCCCAGTCGGTCCCCGAGCATCTGGGGCACACCGCCGTTCTGGATCGGCAGCAGGGTGCCACTTGATTCGAGCAGTCCAGACAACTTTGACGCCACCTCGATGGCGTCGTGAGCCTTGGTAGCCAGGACGATCAGATCAAACCTGCCGCCGGTAAGATACTCGTCTACGGGCGCGACTTCCACGGTCTCGACCGACACTGCGCCTCCCACACCAGTCAGCCGTAACCCGGATGCCTTCAGCCTTGCTGCCGACTCGACGTTCCGGGTCGCCAGCCAAACGGGCGATCCGGCCGCCCGCAGTCGGGCAGCAATCAGTCCGCCCAGTGCTCCAATACCGACGATTAGGGTTCTCATGCGCCCTCCAACATTGCTCATTCGCAAGGTACCACCCGAACCGCAACTCCACGACTCTACACTCCGTCGTCCTGACTACGTCGCTCTGCGCAGCTCTCAGAAAGGCTGTGACAACTAGGATGAGGCCTTTCGGGCAGCGATCTGGATCAGCCGCGGCTTTGCCTTCACTGCGTCGGTTTGTGCGCCGGCCAGCGTTGCGGTCATCCCGAGCACCGCCAAGCCGGCAATGCCCACCATCACTCTACGCACTGATCTGTTCATGCTGCCTCCACTGCCTCTACAGCGTCTACTCATAAAATCTAATGCCACAACACCCATTGATGAATCGCAATCGATGGATCCAGAAGCCGCAGCGATTTAGCCGGCGACGTCCCTGAGCCCGCACGTCTTGGTCACTCATTGCCGCCGGTTAACACGCATGGGGCGCCCTCGACGGTTGAAGACACAAGCGCGGACGGTGGCACCTCGATCTCGCCGCTTGCGATGTAGGTTGTTGCGCCGCCTACGCTGACAGAGGTCACCACGCCGTCGCGCTTGCGCGCCTCCGCTTCGATTTCGCTTCGGCGCCCCATCGAGACACCTTGCTGGATCGAAAGGCGATAGGCCATCCCACCAAAATCGGGCTTCGATGCCATTGCCCCGACGAGGCCGGCACAAGCGGCGCCTGTCGCGGAATCTTCTTCGATGCCCAGCGCGGGAGCCCACATGCGAGCATAGAGCTTGCCGCCATCCCGTAGATTTCCCGCGAAGAAGAAGACGTGGGGAGACCACGCGCGCGCGAGCGTTGTCGCCCAGGCAGCCCGATTGATCGTCGCCCGGTCGACGACCTCGTTCGAGCTCAGTTGCGCAAAACAGAATGGAACACCGGCGCCCGCGAAAAAGACTTGGCTCACCTCGGCGGGCTCGATGGATAGGACGGCGCCGAGATCAGTCGGAGAAGGTGCGCCGCTCGGTGCCTCGATCTTCTCCGTCAACGTCAACGTGCCGCGGAACCCCCCGTTTCGCCGAGCGACGTCAACCGTCACTGGACCGATATTCTCCTCCAGAATGAGCCGGATTGGATCACCAGGCCCTACATGCTGTTTCATCACGAGCGCACAGGCTGTACCGACCGAGGGAGCCCCCGCGACGTCGAGCTCCGTCCGAGGTGTGAAGATGCGCACCCGACACGTGTTCGCAGGATCCTTCTTCGGCAGGACGAAGGTCGTTTCGCCGAAATTGAATTCGCGGGCAATCTTCTGCATGCCCTCGGTCGAAATGCCGGCCGCGTCAGGCAGAACCGCGAGTTGAACACCGCCGAACGGTGTCGAACTGAAAACATCGACGATGTGAAATGTGTACTTCATGAGATCAACCTCCGGGCGTCGCCTCAAGCCTTGACGACAAGGTCGATTTCAACGCGGGCCCCAAGCGGCAGCGCGGCCACCCCGATCGCCGTGCGGGCCGGAAAGGGCGGACTAAAATACTTTGCGTAGATGCCATTCATCGCGGCGTAGTCACTCATGTTCGTGAGAAACGCAACGTGATCGAAACTCTTGCCGGCCGCCTTGAGAACCGCCGAGAGATTCTGGAAGACGCGCTCTGTCTCGGCCACAATACCTCCCTCGACGACCTTGCCAGTGGCCGGGACTTGGCCGACCTGACCGCTGAGGTAGAGGAAACCACCGACTTCGATCGCCTGGCTAAACGGGCCAACCGGCGGCGCGAGTTCCGGCGAGGTAATTGCTGTCTTGCTCATGGCAAACTCCTTTGGATACTGGGTTAGATGGTCAGGATGGTAGAGCCCTTCTTCAACCGCCCGCCGCAATCACCAGGCATAAGTTCGCCTTGTTCTCTGGAGCGCTGTTTGGCTGTCAGCTCTGAATATAGATCGTCCAGGTAACGGACAAGATCTTCCACTGCCCATCAATTTTGCACAACTGCCAGACTTCGAGGCCTGAATGGTGAACTTTGTCATTGATGACAAAATCGTAATTAAATGTCACCAGCCCTAGATCACTGTCCTGGCGAATCTCGATATTGCGAACTTTTTCTTCGAGTTTGTCCTTCGACGTAGCGAGGAATTTCGCAAATCCATCGAGCTGGCTCGGGCCAATCCCATCGAACTGAGCGTTATATTTGCGGGCGCTATCAACTTCTTCCTGGTTGTTGACGTGATGAAAGAGCACATCGGGGTTCAGCACGAGCTTCGTTAGGGCGTACCCGTCCTTGTGAATAATATCCTGACGGAACTCCTCCAACACGCTGCGAATTTTCGTGAGGTCATCGGCATTGGATTTGTATTCGATCTCGTGGCCCTGCGCCAATGCTTGACCAGCCAAGGCACACGTAAGGAGCACAATGAATACCACGCCCGCTTTCTTTTTGTTCATCTGACATTTTCCTTTCACATGTTGATTTTGGTTTGGATCACGAAACGATCGTGTCGCTCCGGCTCCTGTTCTAGACATCTTTTATTCAGCCGCCTTTCGTTGAAGTGACACTATAGTGTCATAGTTCCATTATAGAGCACAACGATAAAAGTGGAGACGACGCAGTCAAGTGTCGCAAAAGGCTTGTGCCCGGGAGGCCCTGACGCTGAGCGAGCTAGGGCAAAAAGAAGAGAATGGGGAGCTTCTGAAGGAAAACGCATCGGAAGACTCCAGCTACTTTGGACCCGCACAAGTGGCTTTATGTCCCAGTCGAAGCTGGAGTCGTCCTCGCTCCATCCCCGTCTAGCCAGAGCTTATGATGCTCGCAGAAGTAGGCAATCTCGTCCAGCGGATCAATGGCGCCCGTATTGATAGGGGATAATCATCTCGTTCGGCTTCCTCGCGCCAGGGATTCACTCATCCAGGACCATCTCCTGCACGTGGCGACGGCGTGGCATTTTGGTGCTCGCAGAACCCACTTCGCGCTTACTCGGATGCATCTCATTCGCGGACGCAACCTCTGGCGGAGCTGGACGATGGTTGGTTCCGGCCGCGTCACCCGATACGTCCATTGCCAGGTAGTAGACGCAGGGAACGCGACTGGGGTTTCGAAATCCGTGCATGCAGTCACCATCAAAGTAAATGCTGTCACCAGCCTTTAGAGTATGTGGTTCGCCATCGAGCGTAAACAGCAGCGTGCCTTTCTCCACGGCTACGTACTCGCGCGAGCCGTGGGCGTGAGGGAGGAACATGGGGCTATTTGCCAGCGGGCCAACCGTGATGCGCATGAGTTCGAATTCAACTCCTGGTAAGACGGGGGACAGGATTCGCCGTTCCCAACCTGCCGCCGCCCTCACTACCTTTTGCCGGCTGTGGCGCAGAACAATTACTCGCGCGCCGGTCTCTTCTTCGACAAGGCGGGAGAGGCTTGTGTCAAGACCGGTCGCGATGCGGTGGAGGACGACGACAGTGGGCGCCTTGGCTCCTCGTTCGATGGCGGAAATCATGCTGCGGCTCACCCGTGATCTCTGACTCAATTGTTCCAGTGAAAATCCTCGCCGAATTCGTTCGTCCCGCACACGGCGGCCAATCTCGCTCAAACTCAAAATCCCGCGAGTCTTTTTTTTTTCGACACGTAACTTGTCCTCACAGAACTGATTCTATAGTAGAATGATAACGCTATAGTGTCGAATGCTGGAATACTGCTCAATAGAGACTCGGAGGGGAAACAGCACCCGATCACCCGCCAACGAGTATCACTGAACCCGCAATATTGAGCGAAGACCGCCGAAGTACCCGCCTACTCCTCCTGCTCGGACGCGTTCATGCCTCGCGAAGGGCACGCATCGGATCTACCCTGGTGGCGCGGCGGGCTGGGATGTAGCTTGCCAGAGCGGCGACTGCAAACAAAAGCAGAGGCACGATGAGAAAGACAACCAGATCATGCGGGCGAACGCCGTAGAGCAGACTTGCCATCAGGGAGGCGGTCGCTGCGGAGAAGATCATGCCGGCGACAATTCCAACACCCGCCAAGACTACACCCTTGCCTAAGATCAGTTTCAAAACGTCCCATCGCCGGGCTCCCAATGCCATGCGCAGGCTGATCTCGCGCGACCTTTGCCCGACCATGTATGCCAACAAGCCGTAAATTCCGATGGAGGCGAGAAGTAGCGCCAGTCCAGCAAATCCGCCCACCAGATCGGCAGAAAAACGGCGTGAAGCCAGTGACCGATCAAGGATATCGTTCAGAGAAGAAACATTAAATACCGGCAAGCCGGGATCAATGTTCTGGATTTCATGCCGAATCTGTGGTTCGAGCAGGGTCGCCGGCAGAGACGTCCGCAACACCACGCTCACTTGCTTGCTGGGGTCCTGATAGACCGAAACGTAGATGTGGGGAACGCCATCGATGTCGAGACCGTCATTCTTGATATCCTTAATAATACCCACGACGGTCGTCCATGGCCTGGTACGGTCTTTTCCGAAGCGCACCTGGCGGCCCAACGGATCGCGGGTTGGCCAATACTTACGAGCGGTGCTTTCATCAATGATGGCTACCGGCTGCTTGCCGTCTTCATCGCCCTCGGTGAATGAGCGACCGCGTAGCAGCGCCGCCTGCAACACCTTAAAATAATCGGGGCTTATGCGAATTCTCTCGGCGCGCAGATCCTGCGAGGATTCGACGGGTCTATCTTCAATCGCGAAGCTTTCAATCGCTAGGCCACCGACCGCGTCGGGGTTGCTATTGGTGGTTGGTAGAGCTGAGGTGATTGCGGCGAGTTCGACTCCCGGAATTGTCTTCATACGCCGCAGCAACTCACGATCAAAGGTAGCTTTGCCAGGAATACCGAGATACGGATCCATTTTCGGATCGTTGGGATTCCCTAGCCACGTGTTTGCCGTGACCACTTGAATTGGACTAAAGCCTGGATTTTCCTGCAACAGGCCCCGCAGAGTGCGCAGCAGCAAGCCGGCTCCCACCATCAGCATGACGGCAAATGCGAGTTCAGAGACGATGAGAACATCCCGCAATCGGCCGGTCTTGGTGCTGTAGCCGGACCCGCGACCGCCTTCACGAATGGCCGAGGAGAGAGCGACTTTTGCCGAATGAAGCGCTGGAGCAAGTCCAAACACCAGGCCCGTAAGAATGGAAATCAGCAGAGCGAAGGCCAGCACCACCCAGTCGATTCGCACTTCGTTGAGCCGGGGAACGTTCGATGGCACAAAGCGCAGAATGAAACCCAAAGTAGCAACTGCGGTTGCGATTCCCGCTGCACCGCCGATGAGCGACAGCAGCATGGACTCGGTCAGCATCTGGCGCACCATGCGGCCGCGGCTCGCCCCCAGCGCTAACCTCACCGCCATCTCTTGTTGTCGCCCCGAAGCGCGCGCCAGGAGGAGATTGGCAATGTTCAACGATACGATGAAAACGATTAGGATTACCGCACCCAGTAACACCAGCAGCATGGGCCGGACCTTGCCCACCAAAGTTTCTTGCAATGGTTGAATCTCAATTGTCCATTGCGCCTGCGGCGGGTAATCGGTGGGAAAGTCGTGGCGTAATTGGGAAGCCAGGGCAGTGAGCCGCGCCTGAGCTTGCTTCAGTGTCACGCCAGGCTTAAGTCGTCCGATTCCAGATACTAAAATCCGGGTACCACGCATTGGCGGGGGAAAGGGATCTCCGCTGAATCCACCGGCGCCGAACACTTCCGCGTCGCCGGAAACCGTCGGTCCAGGATGGCGAAATCCGCGCGGAAGAACCCCAATAATGGTCATGGGATCAGTGTCGAGCCCGATGGTGCGGCCGACAACGTTCGGATCGGCGCCATAGGAGCGACGCCATAGGCCATCGCTGATCACGACCACTGGAGCGAAACCGAGCGCAAAGTCCTGCGGACCAAACAACCGTCCAATTTGTGGGGCGACACCCAGCATGGAAAAGTAGCTGAAACTGCCATTGACCCCCTCGACACGCTCGGGCTGTCTGCCGCCGGTCACATTCTCGCTACCGTAGAAGATGGGGGTCACATCTTCAAATACACCCGCTCGTGTCTGCAGGTCATCCAGTTCGGGCTTGGAAAACCTAACGTCCCGCAATCCTACGCCGGGCTCGTTAAAGAAGATTCGTACCAAACGATCGGGATCGCGGTAGGGCAGAGAACGCAGCAACACGGCATTCACGATGCTGAAAATGGCCGTGTTGGCTCCGACTCCCAGGGCCAGTGTCAAAATCGCAACCGCCGCAAAACCTGGATTCTTGTGCAACAGTCTGAATCCATAACGCAGGTCCGATGCCAGTTCACCCCACCAACGCACGCCTACCGATGCCCGCATGGCATCTTTGTGAGACTCGATTCCGCCGAACTCAATTCTTGCCTGTCGTATCGCTTCTTGCTGGGAAAGGCCTTTGCGAACCAAGTCCGCAGCCCGGCTCTCAATGTGGAAACGCACCTCTGTTTCCATTTCACTTTCAAGACGTTGTCCCTTGACCATCCCCTTCAACCAAGAAAGGAATCGAGTCAGAAGATTCATATTTCCTCCGAGGTGGTGCGCAGGATACTGGCGATCAACGACGCCATGCGGTTCCATTTTTCGGTTTCCGAATGGAGTTGGCGCCGCCCGGCTGCAGTCAGGCTGTAGAACTTCGCCTTGCGTTTGTTGTCCGATTCCCCCCACTCGCTGGCGATCCAACCCTGGTGTTCCAGCCGATAGAGCGCTGGGTATAGCGAGCCCTGCTGGATTTCCAGCTGTTCGCCAGAGATCTGCTGAATGCGCAGCAGAACCCCGTAGCCGTGCAGTGGACCAAGCGATACAGCTTTGAGGATCAGCATGTCCAGCGTGCCTTGCAGCAAATCAATCTGTTTGCCCACGATCACTCCTCGTGCGTCTAGGAGAGACACTAGCAAAGCTTCCCTAGTTCGTCAAGGAGAGAGTATTTTGGGCGGGACAGTTCCCGGATCACGGGCAAACCGGAAGTTGCGCAACTGGAAAACATCTTCGCGACACGGGCCAGAAGTCGGCTTGGAGGAAGTTTCATCACATAGGTAACGATAAACGGGCTTGCGTTTACAAATGATCGCGTCAACTCCCGAGTAGTCGGCAACCCGGAAGTAATCCGGATATCGCGGGCCATCGTGGGCGGTCAACTTCCGGATTGCCCGTAATCCGCTCATAGAAAGTCAGGAGGCATCTAGGCCGGAATAGCTACCCTGCTATTTAATTGATGTGTCGCAAATGAAGTTTGTTTCGTCGTCGCTGCCTCCGGCACCGTTCCAGCGCGCCACCTTTGGATATGGGCAGAGAAGCCGAGTGCGGTCGATCTTATCGTTTGTCACATGAGCGGCGATGATATGGTCCGGTGCTACTCCCTTTTCGACCCATTGAACCAGTGCGCTCAGCAGATCGTGCTCAGGATCTCTTTTGATGTCAGGCGGGGTTGCCGCGGGACCAAACCCGCCGAAGAAGTTCGGCCCTGACCCACCGCCGCAATGCGCCATTCCGGGCACCATGAAGAGGCGGAAAAATGAGTCTGTCTGTTGTCTTCCACGTGCGGCTTCCTAGACCTATAGGAAAAACAAAAATCCATTTCCCAAGCGGACGGATAAACGGGCTTTTGGGGTGTGCACCACTGAAGCTTTCGTTGTGAGCCTTAGGAGGGTCAAGGGAAGTGTCTTCCGAAGCGAACGCGAAGAGCTTACGCCGCGAAAACAGGACAGGGGGACTTAGTGGAATCTCCGTCAATCAAACTGCAAAATGTGAAACTGCCCTGATGTTGGGCTCGTCATAAGCGTATTGCCCCCGTTCTTCTGACCAGCTGCGGACGAGCTCACCTTCTGCGACCATTAGATCCAGCATGAAAGCCATCGCTCCCTGTTCAGGAGCAAACCAGCTTTCACATCGAACCTCGTCGCTCTCCCAAATTCTCGCCTCCTGGAGCCGGGCGGCCACTACATTTCCCGTTCGTAGCCATCGTGTAGCGCCCACTGGTTCGTGCACGGCGCCAGCTTCAGCAGGGCGGTTGCACACGTCGGAGTCCTCGCTTGACAACCGCACACTGCGGGTGTAAACGAGAGCATTTCAGCGACGTCTCACCCAAAAGCCAGTCGCTGTTCGGGAAGGGGAAAGATATGGCCAGAAACACGGCTTCCGCCCGCCTAAATTTGGTATTCCTTTCGTGGTCCTCGCGATGCTCTCCCATCTTCTCGACGCTGACCTTGATTCTCTTTGCATGCGTGCTCGGCATCGGCACCGCCGTGGGACAGGCCACCACTTCGGTGCGCGGCACGGTTACCGATCCACACGGAGACGTAGTGGTTGGCGCCAATGTGGTGCTCGCAAATGCGGAATCCAAAAGGGAACGCACCGTAAAAACCGGGGCTCAGGGAGAATACCAGTTCCTCCTTATCCCTCCCGGGACGTATACGCTCAGGGTAACGGCACCCGGGTTTAGCGGCTACGAACAGAAGGATCTTGGCCTGCTCGTGAATACACCAGCCACGGCCAACGTTCAGCTAACGGTCGGCGCGACCAGTGAAGTCGTCACAGTAACATCGGAAGCACCCGCCCTGGACCTGGTGGATGCTTCCATCGGCAATTCTTTTGACGAAAAACAAGTGCGCCAGATTCCGCTGGAGGGCCGAAACGTTCCTGACTTGCTGAGTTTGCAAGCCGGAGTCGCCTACACCGGCAACCGCATCGGCGACAAGGACCAGGACACGCGCAATGGAGCCGTGAATGGAGCGCGCAGCGATCAGAGCAACGTCACACTCGACGGCGTAGACGTAAACGATCAATCGAACGGATATGCGTTTACCTCGGTGTTGCCGGTAACTCAGGATTCGGTTCAGGAATTCCGAGTGACCACAACGAATTACGGTGCAGACCAGGGACAGGGTTCCGGGGCGCAAGTGTCTCTGGTCACAAAGAGTGGCACAAATACCTTTCACGGCGCGGCGTATGAATACCTCCGCAACACCATCACCAGCGCCAATGACTACCTCGTCAAGCAGTCGGAACTGAATATCGGCGACCCGAACAAGCCTCTGCAGTTAAATCGCAACATCTTTGGCGTCTCGGTGGGCGGGCCGCTTCAGAAGGACCGGCTGTTTTTCTTCACCAACTACGAGGGGACGCGCGAGCGTGAGCAGCAGCGCGCCGAGCGCGTTATTCCTACGCCATCTCTCTGCCAGGGTGTCTTTCAATATGTAAACGTAAACGGCGGGACCACCACCTTTAATCCCACACAGCTTCAAAACCTGGATCCTCGCGGGATCGGGATTGATCCTGCCATGCTGGACCTGACCAATCACACTGGTTATCTCGACCGGACCTTCTGTACCGGTCAGACCGTGACCAACGATCCTTCCGCTGGAGACGGCTTGAATTATGCCGGTTACATCTTCCGCGCACCCACCAGGCTGGACAACGATGTCTTCATTGCGCGCGTCGATTACCATCTCACCGCGGATGGCCGGCACAGTCTGTTCTGGCGCGGGGCGCTGCAGGATTTGCGGAACCCCGGAGCTCCCTTTTTGCCCGGAGAGGCTCCCGAGCAAACCACCGTCGATCACAGCAAAGGCTTTGTGGTGGGCTACATCGCGGTTCTCAGTTCCAATAAGACCAATTCCTTTCATTGGGGATTCACCCGGCAGAGCTTTGGGATAGTGGGCAATACCGACCAGCAATGGAACACGTTTCTAGGCCTGGATCAGGGCATCACCTTCAGCCACAATTTCCAGGTGCCGCTGCATAACTTCGTGGATGATTTTTCCTGGACCAGGGGATCCCATAACTTCCAGTTCGGAACCGCGATTGGAATCGCGCGCGATCCCCGCACCAGCTTTCTGCACTCCAACACTCTGGGACTGGGAACCACAAACTGGACCTCGCCCATAGGCTTTGCCGGCACCTCCAGCACGTTGGATCCGACCAACGTCACGGCGCACCCACTCATTAATGCACCGGAGCCTCTGACCGCGACGCAGTACGACCGTCCTCTGCTGGCCTTGTATGGCATGATCTCGGACGTTGTCGCCAACTACAACCTGGACCGCAACGGCAACCCGCTGCCACAGGGTGCGCCGGTCAACCGAAATTATGGGCTCAACTGGTACGAGTTTTACGGGCAGGATACCTGGCGTATCAAACCGAACCTCACGGTGACTTATGGACTGCGGTGGTCATTCTTTCCTGCGCCGTGGGAGACCAACGGTTTGCAGACGTCACCGACGTTCGGACTGGGAACTCAGTTCGCGCAGAACGTCGGGAACATGAAGCAAGGCATCGGCTATGGGGCCGAGGGGCCGATCGAGTTCGCGCTGGGCGGTCCAGTAAACCACGGTCCGGGTTTCTATCCGCTCGAAAAGACGGATTGGTCGCCGCGAATCTCGATCGCCTACTCGCCGCGAGCCGAGGGCGGCCTGTTGAAGAAGATCTTCGGCGACAACGACAAAACCGTTATCCGCGCCGGCTTCAGCCGAGTTTACGACCGTGCGGGATTCGCCCTGCTGAACAGCTTCGACCAGATCGGGGCCGCCGGATTGTCTACCACCATTCAGAATACCTGCTGCACGTTTGGCGTCACGAGCGCGGAGGACTTGCCTCGGATCACGGGTATCAACACAATCCCGCAGAACAACCTGAACGGCGTTCCATTTCTCCTGCCACCACCCCCGCCGGGCTGGCCACAGACACCTACTGTTACCTCCCAGGCTAACCTGTGGGGAACCGACAACACGCTGAAGACCCCGCATGCTTACTCCGTCGATTTTTCCGTCGGACGTGAGCTGCCCAAGCGATTGTCGCTGCAAGTGTCCTATGTCGGCCGCTTCGGTCGCGATCTGCTAACCCAGCGCGATCTGACTCAGCCGCTGGATATCGTGGATCCGAAAACAGGAATTGACTACTTCGCGGCTGCATCCGCCTTGTCGACTCTGGTGAGGAAGTTTGCCTCGGCCAGCAACGGTGGCGCGCCCACCAACTATTACCAGGCTGTTATCACGCCCGCCCAGATGGGTACCGTTACTGCGAGCATGCTTGGTCCAACGGCCCAATACTGGGTCGACATGCTGCCACCGCTGCACCCAGGCGCCACGCAGTATGCTGACACCTTTGGAACTGGGTTCGTCCCCACCGCGACCAACCCCACGGATGGCCTGATCCAGGAAGTTTTCAACCTGTATTACAATCCGGCTCTTTCCGTCATCGGCGACGAAATTGTGGGGCTGGCGGACATCGATCTGTACGGCGGGCTGGGAGACAACATCGGCTCAGGATCGTACTACTTCAACGGTCCGCCAGGGTTGCTGGGCAATCACTCCGGACAGTTCCTGAACAACCAGGCTATTTCCATGTATGGATGGAGTTCCATTGGCAGTTCCAGTTACCACGCCCTACAGGCCAGCCTGAGAAAACAGTTCAGCCATGGAGTTCAGTTTGACCTGAACTATACGTACTCGAAGTCCATCGATATCACGTCCGCGGCGTCCCGCGTCGGATTTTCCGTCTACGGCTACCAGAACATCGGTCTTGTCGGAAGCCGCCTGGCAAACGCTTTTTCCCCGAACCTGGCCCGCGCCCCCTCCGACTTCGATCTCACCCACCAGATCAACCTCAACTGGATTGCAGATGTGCCCGTGGGCAAAGGACGCGCGCTAGCGGGAAACGCCAGCCGCCTCCTGGATGCGTTCATTGGTGGCTGGCAACTTTCCGGCCTGGCTCGGTGGACCAGTGGATTTCCCTTCAGTGTTGACGGCGGACAGCGTTGGCCTACGGACTGGTTCCTGACCGCGGTCACTCAGATGACTTCAAAACCGAAAACCGGCACTTTCAAAGGAGGCGGAAGCGTCAACGTTTTCGCCGATCCCGCCGCCGCGCAGGCGGACTTCACCTTGCCGGTTCCGGGCCAGGTCGGCTCACGCAACGTTCTTCGTGGAGATGGCTTCGCGGGCCTGGACATGAGCCTGAGCAAACGCTGGAAGATACGGGAAAATCAAGGTCTGCAATTTCGGTGGGAGGTGTTTAACGTGCCGAACCTGACGCGCTTCAACGCCCAGGGTGTGGGAGCATCTCTGCTCACTTCGTTGACGCAGTCGCCGAACAGTTTCGGAGCCTACACCAGCTTGCTTACGCAGCCGCGCGTTATGCAGTTCGCGTTGCGGTACGAATTCTGATTGCGCCACCAACTCCCACCGGCAAAGTTGGAGGAGTGATCCTCACTTGATCATGTCGTTGATCTCGTCGATTATATCGTCGAGTTGGTCAAGCCATGGGGAAATCACCTGGTATCCGCCGGCGGAGAAGACAATCTTCGTTTCGTCTTGGTGGTTTTGCCAGTTCTCCGCTTTATTCAATCGGGTGTATTTCTGTCCGGTTCTGGGGTGAACCGCGGTGTTGAGCGTACGCACGGCAAGCTTGTCGCAATAGATATGAATGTGCTTGTAGAGCTGGCCGCCGAAACTGGTCTCGCAGTGTTGCGCGAGTGCGGTTCCGGGTTTCCATTTCGCGTCGCGGCCGAGATCGCACGCGACGACGCTTACCGTCTTGACTCTGGGCATCTGTGCGGCACGCAGAAAGAGCGCGATTTTATCGGGGCTGTGGCCCGCGAGGGTGCACAACTCCCAGTCTCCATGACCGACGAGATAGACCCGGCTTTCCTGGTTCCAGAAACCGGCGAGTTTCTGGTGGCACGCTCGCGCGGCGTCGAATTCGGCGTTGGCCGCCAGAAAGCCCTTGAACTCGGATCCGCGCACGCTGGCCCGCGCCTTAAAGCCGGAAATCGCCTTGACATGGGCGCCGGTTTTTCCGCCCCAAAAAAAAATGGCAACGTCGTTGCTGTACTGTTTGTTGTGTCCTGCCCTTGCCGGCGTCGCCACCGGTACTGTCGCCATTGGTGGTGTCTCCCTTCTTGTAGCGGAATCTATTTTTTGACACTGAAAACGGCGCCAATTCTACACCCACCTGGCCTTCTGGAGGGACGGGTTCTCAGGTTGCGAAGGATTCTGAGGCGGGGGCCGCTTTTATTTTGGTGCGGCTGCGGAAGAAAATGGTAATCAGAAGCAGGATGATAAAGGCGCTCAAGGCGGAAGTCGTCCAGAAAGCCCGCCAGTCGCGGGTTACGACGGTTCCGACCGCGCGGGTAAAGTAGTCGACGGTTCGGCCGGAAATCAGAGAGCCGATCAGCATTCCAACTCCATAGGTGAGGAACGTAATCAAACCTTGCGCGGCGCTGCGCAGGTTGGCAGGGGCTTCCTGGTCCGTGTAAAGCTGCCCGGTCATGAAAAAGAAGTCGTAGCAGATGCCATGGAGCAGGATGGCCACGTAGAACATCCAGATGCCACTCCCCGGATTGCCGTAGGCGAGCAGGAGGTAGCGCACCGACCAGGCCAGCAGGCCCATGATCAGTATGCTTCTGACGGTGACGCGGCGCAGAATAAACGGCATCAGGAGCATCATCACAACCTCGGAAGCCTGGCCCAGGGCCATTTTGCCCGCGGCATTGTGGACGTGAAGCTCATTCAAATAGGCATTTGTGAACGAGAAGTAGAACGTCAGCGGAATGCAGGCCAGGATCGAGGCCACAGCGAAAACCGCGAACGACGGCCGTTTGAGCATCACCAAGGCATCGAGTCCGAGGATACGCCGCATAGTGACCGATTGACCTTTGCTGGGCGGTGGAGTGTGCGGCAGGGTGAGGCTGAAGATGCTCATGACCACAGATGCTCCTGCGGCCAGCAGAAACGGGACGGTCGAGGTTTCGACCCCGAGACGTCCGATGGTCACGCCAATCGCGATCCATCCCAGTGTGCCGAAGACGCGAATCAAGGGAAAATCACGCCCCGTATCTTCCAGGTGTTGCAGGGTGAGTGAGTTGGTGAGGGCGATGGTCGGAAAGTAGCAGAGGCAGTAAATCAGCATCAGAGCGTAGACCGAGCCAAAGCTGGTGGCTTTGGTGACAAGATAGAGAAGCACCGCCCCCGCAAGATGTAAAGCCGCAAGAACCCGCTCCGAGGCGAAGAACCGGTCCGCGATCAAGCCTACAAAAAATGGAGAGATCATGCAGGCCACCGCGGTAGTTCCAAACACGGCACCAGTCTGCGTTCCGGTGAATTTCAGGTTGATCGTAAGATACGCGCCGAGAGTCACGTACCAGGATCCCCAAATCACGTAATTGAGGAACATCATGAGGCTTAGGCGAATTCTGTCTGCAATCGGCATGTCAGTAGGCACCAGTCGGCAAGATTGTGTAACTCATTGGCGCGTGGCCCGCCGGTGTGCCGGACCATTCAGCCACAAATCGATCGGCTTCTTCACGGTGGGTGCCTGGAACGGCAGCGCTATTTTGCGCCCTTCGCCGGCAGAGGCGTATCCAGCGTAGAGTGCGTGCATCACGACCAGGCCATCTTCTCCCGTGACTCGCGGAGTTTCTTTTCCGCGAACGCAGCGGGCAAAGTGGGTCAGTTCCTGCGGCGTCCCGTAGTTCCAGAGTTCCTCGAAGACGGGGTAGGTCCAGCCTTTGGTGGTCGGGGCTTTTTCGACAGCGTAGCCGTAACCGTTTTCGCTGTAGGTGGGGAGTGCGTTGCCCATGTGCAGGTTGGCATAGGTTACTCCGGCTTCGCCGTAGACCTCGATGCGATCGTCCATGCCTCCGCGGCGTGCCCAACTGTTCTCGATCAGCGCGGTCGCGCCGTTTGCGAACTCAAGAATGCACAGCGAATCGTCCTCGCCTTGAGTCTTGGCGCCATGCACGTAAGTACCCATCTGGCAATAGGCCGATTTGATGGGCGAGCGGCCAAGGAACCAGTAACAGAAGGCGATGCCGTGACAGCCCAGGTCCATGAAGGCGCCACCGCCGGAGCGATTCACGTCCCAGAACCACTCGCTGTGCGGCCCGAAATGCTTTTCGCTTTGTTTCACCAGATAGATTTTTCCGAAGGCGCCGGCGTCGGCCATTTCCTTCGCCTTCAGATATTTCGGGGTGAAGAGAAGTTCCTCGCCGTACATCAACAGAACGCCGTGGCGTTTTGCGGTGGCAATCATTTCCTCGCCCTCCGCAATGGTGACGGCCAGAGGCTTTTCACAGACGATATGCTTGCCAGAGGCGGCGCAATCCCTGGTCATTTGCGCGTGCAGGCTGTTCGGGGCGGCGATGGTCACCATCTCGATGTCTTTTTCTTTCAGCATTTCGCGGTAGTCGGTGAACACGCGCGGGATGTTGAATTTCCTGGCGAACGCGGCGGCGTTGCCGGGCGTGGGAGAGGCTACGGCAACGACTCCGGCTTCGTCCGGCATGATTTGCAGCGATGCGGCGTGAATGTCCGCTTGAAATTGTGATCCGATGATTCCAACTTTTACCCTACCGTTGTGCGCCATGTGCCAGGCCGAGCTCCTTAGTAAAGTGTACGTTCCCTAGTCGATTACGAATAAGAACTGCTGGTGACGGGCTCTTGGAAGATACCAGCAGAACCCGAACGGCGAACCTCAGGCGCTAAAGCGTAACCCATATTTGACGGCCTGGCGGCACGACCGAGGTCGTGCCCTTCCCAAATCGCTTGTCCGAACGTCTTCGCAGCGACAGGGGCTTTCCCGGACGGCCCTCCCGAAACGCCTCGCTGCGGTCAGGGCCGCCGAGCGGCGTGATTATAAACTTGCCGCTGACAGGCAGTCGGAAGACTATCAGCAATGTTCGACGGCGAACCTCAGGCGCTAAAGCGCGATCCATATTTGACGGCTTGGCGGCACGACCGAGGTCGTGCCCTTCCCAAATCGCTTGTTCGAACGTCTTCGCAGCGACAGGGGCTTTCTCGGACGCCCCTCCCGAAACGCCTCGCAGCATCTAGGGTTTCTCCGGCGGCCCCAGCGGCTTGATCCTGATATCGCGAAACCAGATTTCGGAGCCCTCTGCTTCGAGGAGAATCCGTCCGCTCGTCAACGGGATCATGTGCGAGGGGTTGTTCGGGTCGGGCCGTTTTATATCACGGGCGTTGTTTACGATGCGGCCATTTACCAGGTGCGTGGATCGATCTCCCTGGATAATTACTTCCACTGTGTTCCAGCCGTCCCGGTTCTCGAAGTCTCCGGACTTCAGGACGCGGAGGGAGTCGCCGGGGGCGCTGCGCACGCGAGTCCCGGCCTGCATATCGTCGTCGTACATCGGCATGGAGGGGGCGATAAAGAAGGCAGTCACTGACGCACCGTTGACAATCCACAAGTCTCCGACGTCGGTCTCCTCAATCTGACACTCGAGTGATGTCGGGTAGATCGCGTCCGGGCCCACCGCAAGATAAAGCAAGCCGCTATTCCTCTTTCCTTCCGTCGCTCGTTTCGTGCCCCACTTGTACTCGGCGTGGATACGCACGTTGGAGAAATCCCGATTCGTGGCGAGATAGCCATTGTCCGATTTTCCACCAGGCGTTTTTCCGTCAGACATGGGAACGTCCAGGATATGAATCATCCCGTTCTCAACTTTAAAGACGCCTTTTGGGTCATTGTTTTTCCCGCTGGAATCCAGATAGGTGTACCAGCCGCTGAAATCCTTACCGTTGAACAGAGAAACCCATCCGTCATTTTCCGGTTTCTGTTCGGCGGTGACGGATGCGGAAGGCAGACTGAGCACAAGGACTGCGAGAATTAAGTAAAGGAATGAGCGCAGGATCGCCGGTTTCATGTTGACCTCGTTTACTTGTTTCAACCGTGACTATCGGGACTTTGGCGTTGGATCATCGCAGCCGACAAATTCGGTCAGCATGCGATTGCCTTTATATTCCAATTCGTCGTGAATCCCGATTCTGGAAGTGTAGTAACCGCGAACAGTCAGGCCCTTCAGGTCGCGGAAAAAGCGGACCTCCGGAAGATCGGTCATGTGATCGTTGTCGGAGAGGACGGTGAGAACCGCGATTCGCTCTTCGGAGCCGGAATCGATGAAGGATTTTCCGTTGTAATGCTGGCTCATGAGATCGACCAGGCGAAGGCCTTCACGCCAAAGCGTCTTTTGATTGTCATCTGTGGTTTCGCGCAGAACCTGCTCGATGTAGTCGGCTACCTTTGCGGCCTTGGCGCCACCCGAGTGACTGTCGGCGGGAATAATCGTTTCTGACAACTCTTCGACCAGCGTGTGTTGTGCAGGAGTGAAGAATCGCGCGGCAGATTTGGTTTCGCCCGGTTTCGGTTGCGTCGCGGCCGGTGCGGTTTCGGCCACGGCTGGCAAGGGCAGGAGCGATGCTCCCAGAACCGTCGCGGAAGTTTTCAACCATTGGCGGCGATCCTGTTTCAGATTGATCGGTTCGTCTGTGGACATTGGCTCTCCCTACAAATTTCCTTTGCCGAGTTCGTCAGCCAGGTAGTCGCACGAGCGCCAGCACAACGCCATGATGGTCCAGGTGGGATTTTGGCAACTGGCATTTACGAAAGCGCTGCCATCCACCACGAACAGGTTCTTGACATCGTGCGACTGCTGAAACTGGTTCAAGACCGAGGTCTTCGGGTCGCTGCCCATGCGCGCGGTACCCAGTTCGTGGATGGACCAGCCCTCGGTCAGGATGCGGCTACTCACATGCACAATGTTGAAGCCCGCAGCTTCGAACATCTCCTGGGCGGTTTCTTTCATGTCCTCGGCCATGCGGTGCTCGTTGTCGCCAAACTTGTAGTGAAAACGCAAGGCGGGGATGCCCCACTTGTCTTTCACCACGGGATCCAGATCGACGTAGTTTTCGTAACGCGCCAGGACCTCGCCGAATGCGCCCATGCTGATGTAAGACCCCTGGTTCTTGCGCACTTCCTCCTTGAATGAAGCCCCGAAGCCGCGCTTGTCTGCGCCTTCAGGAAACATTCTCGCTCCGCTTCCGCCTTCAAATCCGTAGCCCCGGATGAACTTCGGATGCTTTTCTGTAAGGTTCCGAAACCGAGTCAGGTAAAAGCCTCCGGGGCGGCCGTCATCGAGAGTAGAAGGTTTGCCGACAAGATCCTTGGCCTGACCGGTGACGCCGGGTCCCATGATGTGCTCGCAGAAGTTGTGACCCACGTGGCTGCTGGAATTTGCCAGTCCATTGGGATAGAGCCGCGATTTTGAAAGCAGGAGAAGGCGCGCGGATTCAAGCGTCGACGCGGCTACGATCACCACCTTGGCGCGGACGGTGTAATCCTTCATGGTGTCGGAATCAATGAAATGCACACCGCTGGCTTTGCCCGTCTGGGGATCGACCGTGACTTCACGAACCACGGCATTGGTTCGCAGGGTCAGGTTACCCGTATCCGCGGCCGGGTAAATCAAGCCGGTGGGAGAGTCAAATGCCGCGTGAATGTCGCAGCCGCCTTTGCGCTCACAGGCGCCACGTCCAAAACAGCGGCTGCGGTACTGGTTATGCTGCAATCCGTCGGTGGTGACGCCCGCACGGTATTGGGTCAGGACCCGGCCCATTTTCTGCACGCCCTGCTTGAGAGTGACTTCGGCGCAGTTCAGCCTGGTGGGGCGCTGAAAAATGCTGTCGGGGAGATAAGGGAGGTTTTCCTTCACTCCGGTGATGCCCAGGTACAAATCCACCTTGTCGTAATAAGGAGCGATGTCGCTGTAACTGATGGGCCAATCTTCTCCATAGCCATCGCGGCTCTTGGCCTTGAAATCGTAGTCGGAAAGGCGGAGTGCCAGGCGCCCCCAGATGTTTGTCTTCCCGCCTAAACAGCGCGCCCGAACCCACGCGTAGTTGGTGCCGGTGAAGGGATGCTCGCGCTCATCCACAACGATGTTCTTCACGTAGTCAGTACTGCCCACATAGCTGTGGAGATGCTTGGACTTTTCAAAGCCTGGGCCGTAGGGAGGCCTGCGGATGGTGTATTCGTTAAACGTCAGAGAATGGTGGTCGGGCGGGAGCGCCCCCCGATTTGCATTGTCGTAAGGCCATTGCATCGACCGCAATTCCTTCTCGATCGGGAGTTTCTTTCCCGCCTCGAGCATCAGGACCTTCAGGCCGCGGCTGGTCAGGACATGCGCCGCCATCCCGCCAGCGGCGCCTGATCCGATGACGACCGCATCGTAAGTTCTGGTTAGATCAATCTCGTGATCTGGCATTGAGGAGGCTCTTCATCATTGTCATTGGCATGGGCCGGGACGCGCGTGCAATCGCGGCGGTTTGAATCGAGTGAATTCTGGCAAATCCACACCCGACTGTGCATTTAACCGTGGAGCGCCGGCTTTGTCCAGTGGGGACCTAGTGGTTAACTGAATTGTTTCGACCAGCCCGGCCTGACGCCTCAGGTCCTCACCCAAAAACAGCACGGCCCCAGCCTCGAGGTTGTGTTATGCGCACCCCTTGTGATTCTGATCACAGACGTGAGTGACCGGCACCGCAGCGACCAAATCCTGTCTCGACGAGAATCGCAAATCATAGTTGGACGGGAGGCATGGAGGGTACACCTTAGTTTTTACGACTCCAGCCGTACGGGAGGGTCCCGCTGGCGGAGCGGGAAGATGTCTTCATCGATGACACAGCCAGCTCACGACAACGCCAGTGATTATTCGAAAGTGTTCGGTTTTGGCCAGATTTTGCTGCTGTCCGAACGCCACAATTTCGGCGGTCTAACATCTTTTTTGGAGGAGGCAGTCCGATGTTCAAGCACCATCAAGTAACCGTACTTCTCTTCTCGCTGCTGATCCTGGCACTGGTCGGCAGCATGCCAGCACCGGTCGCCGGAGGAACCAACCCTGGCCACCAGATCTATGCCATCCCAGCATTCTCGCGCCAGTACGGCACTTCCTGCAGCACCTGCCACGTGGACTTCCCCAAGCTCAACGATTTCGGCAAGGCTTTCAAGGATGCCGGATTCAAGTTTCCTAAAGATGACGAGACCTTCATCAAGGTTCCGCCGGTGATGTTGGGATCTCCCGCGCAGAAAGAACTGTGGCCCCATACCATATGGCCGGGAACTATTCCCGGACTGCCGCCCGTCGGGCTGCGCTTCAATACGTTCTTCCAGGTCGTCGGCCGTAACCGGAATAATTTCAATCTGCAACCTCCAGTGGATCCGACCGCTCCCTTTATTTCTCCTCCCTTTATTCCTCGCACCGATTTTCAGTCTGGCCTGTTCAGCATCTTCATGGCGGGCAACTTCGGGGATGACATCGCGTTCTGGGTGGATGACGACATCAGCGTCGGCGGTTCCGGGGCCAACGGCGGTCTAGGCGATGGTTATCTGAAGTTCGTGAACATTGGCCGCCACCTGAAGCTGCCGACGGATTCGCTCAGCCTGCGGATCGGGCAGTTCGAGCTGGACCTGCCCTTCAGTCCAGCGCGCAGCTGGAACCTTAGCGGTTGGGACATCTATGACCAGGCGAATATTGGCACGGTAAATTCCATCCTGGGGCTGCCCACCGTCAACAACTCTTTCGCCATGTCGAATGCAGCGCAGGGGGTGGAGTTCAGCGGCGGTCACAACTACCGCGGTTATCATTATTCCCTGGCCATTGTGAACCAGAATACCAGCGGCGGCGCGGCGGCGACCGGAAACAACGTTCCGCCGGAAGTGGCCTATACGTCGGACTCCAACTTCAAAGATATCTACGCCCGGCTCTCCTATCGCTTTAATCTGGAGCGTGACCCGGCCAGCCGCAACGAGATTCAGGCGGCGGGAGCCTCTGGGCCCCGCGATCATACCTATCTCAACCTAGGGACGCTCTATTTCTATGGACGTTCCGTACAGCGCTTTCAAGGTCAGGACAGCACGGGAGCTTCCACTGTGCTGACGGCGCGTGAGCCGTTCTATCGCGTGGGTGGAGACTTCAGCTTTAACTACCACGCCTTAAACCTGTTTGGACAATATATGTACGGCCGCGACCAGAACCTGCTGCCCCTACTGCCCGCCGGCCTCCCGCCGCCAACGGGCCTTCTCCGTGGAAGCCCGGCCAGTTTCAGTGGCGGCTTTCTGGAGGCGGACTACCTGCCACTGCCCTGGCTGATGACCATCATGCGCTGGGATGCGGTGCACTCTACCGCCGACCTTATCAACGGCATCGGGGCCACCCCCGACACTGACATCGGATCGTTCGTGTCGCCGTTCCATGCCACGCGAAATCGCTTTACGCCCGGAGTACAATTTCTGATTCACGCCAACATCAAGGCGTCCTTCGAGTACCAGATCCGGCCACAGCAGATTGTCTACGACCCGACTACGGGCACGCCACTGACCGGCGCGTTCCGTACGAACTCGGCAATCGCGGGACTGGAATTCGTTTACTAGATCCGGGGAGGCCATGCCTCCCCCACTTAAATCAAGGAGAAATCATGAAGCGCAATGTTCTGATTCTGATCGCAGTCGTAGTAGGATTCAGTCTGGCGGCCAGCGCCGGCACCATCAGCGGACAAGTGTCTGGTGTTGCAGGACAGTCGGTGGTTTATGTTGACACGATTTCGGGGAAGACGTTTCCCGCGCCTACTCAGCATCCGGTGATAGACCAGAAAGGGCTGGTCTTTCAGCCGCACGTCACCGCGGTCCAGGCCGGTACCACCGTGGATTTCCTCAATAGCGACAGTGTCGCCCACAACGTTTTCTGGACTTCCATCGGCGGTAACAAGAAACTGGCCCACAACCTCGGCACCTGGCCGAAGGGTGAACGGAAGTCGTTCAAGTTCGACACGCCGGGCGCGGTGCCAATACTTTGCAATGTTCACCCGGAAATGTCGGCTTACCTCGTGGTCGCTCCCACTCCCTACTTTGCCGTTTCGGATCAAACCGGGACCTATAAAATTGAGAATGTTCCCGACGGAAGCTACACGGTGACCGCCTGGCATGAAGGGACGAAGAACCAGTCCAAGCCGGTTTCGGTATCCGGGGACGCGAAGGCGGACTTCACTCTGAGTAAGTAAAGAAGCGAGGGTGTGGGAGCGGAGGCTGACTCGGCCTGCGCCTCCGCAAGGACAGAATGAAAAACTCTTCCATCATATTGATGACACGATTGGTCGTGATTTTCGCATTAGTCTCACAGCTACCTGCTCAAACGGCTGGGAATAAAGAAATTCCAGTCACGCCGGTAACTGGCGAAAGCTGGATCAGCCATCTGCACAAGAGATTCAGCGACACCAGCATGGGGAAGACCTGGCATTCCGGGCCGGCCGCTCAGATGCCGGGAGAGGACTCCGCAGTCTGGCAGGAGAAGCTTTCGCCAGGCTTTGAGGCGCGAAGCATGACGGTTCACGGTGCTGATGTTTACCGGCTGAATTGCCGGGGATGTCACACCGGGTCGGGACGCGGCGCCCCGCCGGAAATCAACTCTGTTATCGATCCTGTCCGCTCGACGTCTGTAGAAGTCATCATGGAAAGAATGAAGAAAGTTGGTATGGACATGAGCCGGGCCAACGCGGCAGTGCTGGCGAAACAGGCCAATGCTGCCTTACTGGACCGCTTTCACAAAGGCGGTACGGACATGCCCCCGTTCCCGCAATTAAGCGAAACCGAGGTCCGGGCTCTGATCGCCTATTTAAGACTGCTGGCCGGCGTCCCAGGGGCTGAGAAGCAACAAATCGCCATTACCGAATCGCCCGCTCGGGTGGGCGAGCAAGTCGTAAAATCCACGTGCCACATCTGTCACAATGCGGTGGGACCGAATCCCAACCCCCAGCAAATTCTGGAAGGCGCGATTCCACCGCTCAGCACGCTCACCACGCGGACGACCCTGTCTCAGTTCGTTCGAAAGGTCACTTACGGCAACCCAATCACCATGGGCGCGCCGCCAGAGCCATTCCGCGGCAGAATGCCGGTGTTTGACTACCTGAGCCAGGACGAAGCGGCGAATGCGTACTTGTACCTTACGCTTTATCCTCCGCAGGATTAGGAGAGCTGCATGTATGTGTCCCACGATCTGAATACAATCACGGCCCCGACCTCCATGATCCGTTCTGCCATAACAGCCCCTGTCCGCCGGGTTCTTCGGGAGGAAGGGTGTCTGCGCAGGAGTTGGCTTCTGGCGTTGATCCTGATCGTGGCCGCCACGAATATTGCTTCGTCACAAGTTCTGACCCCAGCCGAGATCAGAGATCCGGAGTTGCGCTCGTTGCAGCAGCAGTACATCAACGATTTGAAGGTAGTGGGCCAGGATATTCAGGCAATCCCGCTGGAGTACCGCTTCTATCTGAGCCGCAAACTGGATCTCGACGAAGCCCAACAGCAGCACGCCGACCAGCGGTCGATTCGATTTGATCGCTACAACGGCCAGACCGTCGTGGCGGTGACCGGCAACTACTACGCCGCCTATCCCGAGAAGATTGCGGCCGACCAGCGGGCACGGAGCACATTTCTGAATGTGGTCATGCCGATTTTGAAATCGGAGGTACCCCGCTTTCAGGCAAACCAGCAGGTGCAGGGTTACGCCCTCGAAATTTCCCATCACGTTCGCGGACAGGTCATGGGGGTCATGGTAGAAAGGCCGGAAAACCTCATGGTGTTCTTGCCGCAAAGCGGCGCGCTGCAACTCCTGGGTTCGAGGGATGAGAATGTCCAACAGGCCGGATTGATGCAGGGCCAGATTTTTCTTAACGCCCAGCCCATCAATATCTGGCTCAACGGACAAGGACCCCAGCCCGCGCCTGGCGCGGATCCGAATCCCGTCGTTGCGGAACGACGGGTGCTGCCGGAGGGAAGTGAAATCGCCCAGGTCGGTGAGAGTAGCGGCATGCAAGTACCGGTGAGTGTCCCGGCCGCGCCAGTCGCAAAACCGAATGTTGTTGCACCGACTCCGGTTCGAGACATATCACCGCAGGCCCTGGCTGCGCTGCAGGGCTCCAGTCAGGAACTGCTCGCAAACCTTGTGAGGCAGTTAGGCCCGCAGGCGCACTTTGTGTCCTACGCGGCTCAGAGTTTTGTGCCTTTTCGCCAAGGTATTTACCTTGAGCTTTCTCTGACGACAACGCTGCCCGAGTCTGCAGCGGGGTCGCGATACAAACTTGCAGCAATGGCATTTGATGACCACGTGGCGCACCTGATTCGTCCGACGCTGGCCTATTTCAAGGAAGAACCAAAGTTCGACGGGATCAGTTTCAGTACAACCGTGCACCTGGCAGGCCGACCGTCTGTGGCCGGCAGAAGCGAAGCCGTGGAATTCTTTTTTCCTTTCCCGGAGTTGCGTTGCTACGAGAAATACGACTGCACCGGCCAGCAACTTATCGACACCGGGACGGTACTGATCGACGGAGAACGGGTGGCGCTGGACCTGCAGGTCGCTGAAGGCGGCTCCAGCCGCTGAAGATGGCGAAACTTAGGTCTTGTCTACTTTAACTTAGCTACTGAGCCGTTCTTCCGAGAACCACGCGGAAAGCGTAGGCATACTTTCCGGGAGCCTGGGTCGGAAGTTGGACGTGCAGACCATCCGCCGCCTGGTGCGATTGAATCTGGTCATCTGATCCGAGCAGAATAACCGACACAACGTTCTGACTGCCCAGCGCGGTCGTACCCAGAGAATGGATTACCGCCTCTCCGCCAGTAGGCCAACCGAGCTCAATTACGTAGAGGTCGTCACCCTTGGTGGTGAATCGGAAGTCCTCTGCGGTGTAGCCAGCCGTGTCAGTATCGTGGAACGAGCCGGCGGCGACCTTGGTTGGACCCTCTCCATAAATTTTCCAGGGACGCGTGCCGTAGATGGCATCGCCGTTTACTGCGAGCCAAGAGCCGACCTCGCGCAGCACCTGCTGAACTTCTTCGGGGATGGTGCCGTCGGAACGTGGACCGATGTTCAGCAGAAGATTGCCATTCTTGCTGACGATATCTACGAGCTGATGAATCACGAACTGCGGTGACTTGAAGGTGTCATTCTTGATGTTGCCCCAGGACTTGTTGCTGATCGAGGTATCCGTCTGCCAGTACAGCGGGCGGATATCGCCGAGCTGGCCGCGTTCGAGGTCGAGAACCGCGGAGTGTTCCTGCAGGGCATAGTCCTTGTAATTGATGACCCCGACGTGGTCGCCATATTTGAGCGAGGCGTTGTAGTAGAACGCGGCGAAGCGAGTCAGGTTGGGACGGATCGACGGCTGGCCGATCCACCAGTCGAAGTACATGATGTCGGGGTGGTATTTCTCGACGATTTCTGTGGAGCGAGCGAGCCAGTCGTCTGCCCAGGCTTGTGAAACATAAGTGAAATCGTTCGACAGCGGAGTATGGTTTTTGTTTTCCAGCCAATTGTGCGCGGGGCCGTAGAAGGCGGCGTATTTCGGGTCGTTGATGTCGGAGGGGATGGCGCGGCCGACGCCGAGAAAGAAATTGTGCTCCACCCGGTGGGAGGAAACTCCGAAGTGGAGACCTTCGGCCCGGACGGCTTTTGCCAGGTCGCCGATCACGTCGCGGTGGGGGCCCATCCTGGCCGCGGTCCAGTCGCTGAGGCCGCTGGCATACATGGCGAAGCCGTCGTGATGCTCGGCCACCGGGACCACGTATTTCGCTCCCGCGTCCTTGAACAGTTTTGCCCATGCGGCTGGGTCAAAGTGTTCGGCCTTGAATAGAGGGACAAAGTCCTTGTAGCCAAACTTGTCCTGCGGTCCGTAGGTAGCAATGTGATGCTTGTATTCCTCGGATCCCTCGCGGTACATATCACGCGGATACCACTCGCTGCCAAATGCCGGAACGGAATAGACGCCCCAGTGAATGAAGATGCCGAACTTCGCGTCCTTGTACCACTCTGGCGGCTCGTATTTCTGCAGCGATTCCCAGTCGGGACGGAACGGGCCCTGGTGATCAACCCGGTCAACCTCTTTCAGCAGGGCGGAGCGCTGAGCGTCGTACTTCGCGCTGGCCTTCTGCCATGCCTCATCGATCAAGGCTGGATCTTCCGCAGCAGTCGGAGCCGTCGGCGACGCTGGCGCCTGTGAATGCATTTGGCTGGGGAGAACGCCGAAGACGGCGAGAACCAGGGCGCCTACTGCGATTCTTCGGACGGATGCGTGTGGCAGGAGAGACATGTGATGTTTTTCCTTGTCATCGCCAGGATGGACCGCTCACTTGTGATCCAAGAGAGGGCCTCTGGTAGCCGGGACGCCATACGATAAGGGCCTTCACCTGGAGTCTTCAGAGGGAGACGCCTCTCTTCCACGGGATGAAATCGGCTTGTCCCTTCAGCTCGGCTTTGGTTCGGACTTCGCCGCTGGCAACCTTGATCACCTGTTCCAGGATGTTTTCTCCCATTTGCTCTATCGTCGTTTCCCCTGTAACAATGCCGCCGGTGTCGACGTCAATGATGTCCTCCATGCGCTGAGCCAGGGTCGAATTGGTGGAGAGCTTTACCACCGGCGTGATGGGATTCCCGGTTGGAGTACCCAGGCCGGTCGTGAACAAGACCACATTCGCGCCGGCACCCACCTGAGCGGTGACACACTCCACGTCGTTGCCCGGCGTGCATTGCAGGTTCAGGCCCGGCACGGTCGAAGGTTCCGGATAATCGAGAACGGCAGTCACGGGAGACTTTCCGCCTTTCTTGGCTGCTCCCGCCGACTTCATGGCGTCGGTGATGAGTCCATCGCGGATGTTCCCGGGGGAAGGGTTCGCCTCGAAACCCGACCCAACGGACCGGGCGCGGGCCTGGTAGTCCCGCATGAGCTGCGCAAACCGGTCCGAAATCTCCTTGCCCGCGCTGCGATTGATAAGCTCCTGTTCTACACCGCACAACTCCGGAAACTCAGAGAGAATCGTTCTTCCGCCAATGGCGGCCAGGAGATCGGCGGTATGTCCGATCGCGGGATTGGCCGAGATGCCGGAAAACCCGTCTGACCCGCCGCACTTCAGGCCCACGCATAAGCGCGAGAGTCCTGCGGGCGCGCGCGTGGCCTTGTTGGCTTCGACCAAACCCAAAAAAGTTTTGCGGATGGCTTCCGACAGCATGGCGAACTCGGAACCGCTTTGCTGCTGTTCCAGAATGATGAGGGGCTTGTTGAAAGCCGGGTTGCGTTTACGGATCTCCTGGCGCAGGGTTGCGATTTGTGCGGACTGGCAGCCCAGGCTGAGCACCGTGGCTCCAGCCACGTTCGGATGATTAATGTAGCCGGCGATAAGCCCGCAGAGATTGTTGGCATCCTCCCGCGTTCCACCACATCCACCTTCGTGCAGCAGAAACTTGATGCCGTCGATGTTTTCAAATATGCGGGCGCGCGCGGGATCGGTGCCGTTTGTTTTTCCGGCTGGGGTTTCGATTTCCGCTGTCCTGCCCTCCTGGTACAACCTGGCGAGCTCGGCGACCTGCTGGCGATAGACCTGAGGCGGGGCGAAGCCTAACTCCTCTTCGAACGCCTGTTTCAGGACGCCGATGTTCCGGTTTTCACAAAACACCAGTGGAACCACAATCCAGTAGTTCCGCGTGCCCACTTGTCCGTCGGACCGGTGATAGCCCAGGAAGGTGCGCTGCTTCCAACTGGAAATGTCTGGAGCCTCCCAATGATGTTCGGTCGATTGCTCGTGGAAGTCGGTCGCCCGGTGCTGAACGTTGGTCGTGGTCAGGCGTTCACCGCGTCGAATGGGTTTTACGGCTCCCCCGACCAGGATGCCATACATGATCACGTCAAGGCCGACCGCGAGGTCCTGAGTCGCGAACTTATGTTTGGCGGGTACGTTGGAAACCAGAGTGTAGCTCTTGCCCTCGAATTCTATCTGCTGGCCTTGATTCAGGTCGGCGAGGGCAATCAAGACATTGTCCCGGGAATCGACTTTCAACACCCGGTTTGGCATCAAGGGCGCACCTTCATAGTGGAGGGATGAAACTCTACCTTGGCCTCGGTTCTTGTCTCTCCGGGTTGCCGGCAGCCATGGACACCGGGCCCAGGATCTTCAGCACGTACGCATACTGCCCTGGAAGAGCGGCGGGAAGGGATATCTTAGTATCGGCGCCCACCTGAGACCAAACCAAAGGTCTTGCCTCGCCCAGAAGGTAGATCTGCGTACCTGCCTTGGGTGCAAGCGACTTAAGCGTAACACTGTCCGTCTTGGGAGTGCCGAGAAGCGTGGCGTACACGGCAGAATCGCTTTGGGTAAAGCGCAGACGAATGCCTTCGGAGGTCTGGCCCTCCGCGGTTTGCCAGGGATGCGTGCCGTAGATGGCCTCGCCATTCTGCCCGAGCCACGCTCCGAGCGCTTGCAATCGCTTCATCTGGACGGGCGGGATCGTGCCATCGGATTCCGGGCCAACGTCTAATAGAAGATTGCCGTTCTTGCTGACGATGTCCACCAGCAGGTAGATAAGTTCATCCGGAGCGATGGTTTCGGCTTCCCCTTCAGCCCGGTTGTAGCCGAACGAGCGTCCCAGGCCACGGCACTCTTCAGACTTGGTGGGACTGATCTTGTCCAATACCTGGTATTCCGGAGATTTGAAATCGGAATGCTTCACCCCAAACCGGTCGTCGATGACGCCATCCGGGACTGCGTTGTAATACTCCGCCATCAGTTCGAGCGGATGGCCGGACTTGGGATAGTCAATGTCGTTCCAAAGGACCGCAGGATGGTAGCGCTGGATCAGCTCGCGAAATTGCGCGTCGGCGTACTTGCCGTAGGCTTCGCTTTGGGGCTTTACCGCCTGATAATCAGCAGCCACCCGAATCGGACCGGGCACGAAGGTCCAGTCATAGCCGCCGGAGTAGTAGAGGCCCATCCGCAAACCCTGCTTGTTGACCGCTGTGGTCAACTCGCCAACGATATCGCGGGTGGCATGTTGCCGGTCGGCGGGCAGCTTCGGATTCGGGGTTGAAGTGGGCCAGAGAGTAAATCCATCATGATGTTTGGTGGTGAGTACGACGTACTTCGCCCCGGCTTCGCGAAATATTTTCGCCCAGGCGTCGGGATTCCAATTTTGAATGTCCCGGTCGAAGATGGGAGCAAAGTTGTAGTAATCGTAGTCGGCGCCATAATGCTCGCGATGGTAGGCCTGGGTCGGCGACCCCTCGATCCGCATCACGTTCAGGTACCACTCTGCATAGGGATTGTTCTTGATGTAGTCGGGCGCGGTGAAGTCATGCTCGGGATGAACCAGCGGAGCCCAGCCGGGAACCGAGTACAAGCCCCAATGAACAAAGATGCCCAGCTTGGCGTCGCCGTACCATTGAGGTAGCGGGTGCTGATTGAGCGACTCCAGGGTGGCTTCGTAATGTGATGGCGGTTGGGCCTGAACCGCTGAAGCGGCGAGAAAACACAGCATCAGAACCAGGGATCTGCGGATCAATCGCGAGGACACCGACAAGACCGGGACCATTCGAGTTTTCATTCTCCGGCTCCTGTTTTCCTATCCCGGCTCCATAACCCGACTGCTGGAACCCGACCGCTGGAACCCGACCGCTGGGAAGTGCCGTTTTCAGGGCAGCGGGTTGCATCGTAAGGGGCGCAACTGTTTGAGAGCTGGCGGATCGAAGACTGGCTCCGCGTGATTCACAGAACAGTCCACCAAAAATTGAAGCGCTTGTCACAGATATAGTACTGCATTTCCAGGGTGTGTCCCCTCCGGCGATGTATAGACTCAGCGCGAAATCTCCAGGAAGATTCTTTAATTTTTCTTCGTATGCAGTGTCGATTTCTACCGCTTCCGTTCGTCTTACCTATGGAGGGCAATGGATCCGGCATTCGATTGAAGAGCAGGGCTGAAGAATAGGGCTGATGAGCACTGTGGGGGAAGCTCGCGACTTGCACAAATCGTCAGTGTTTTGTCAACAGCGACGAAATCGACTGAATTTGCTCGAATCCTGCCGGGTCTTTGCTGAATCCAATTGAAATCAACCAGGGGCGGGCATTTGTCCCGTTTCCTGAGGCAGGCCATCGGTCCTGGGGTTCGCGAGTTGCCGTTCGTTGCCAGCGATCGATTTTTGTCGTAGCTGACCAGCTATCCGTTGTTCTTGCTTCAGGTCTAAATTTGTTTTCGGGTCTCTAAAGGGGAGTCATGGCAAAGAGAATGTTGGTGATGCTGGGCCTGACGGCAGTTTTGCTCACGGGTCTTGGTTTCATGAAGTTTCGGCAGATTCAGTCGGCGGTGCAGGCGGCTTCTTTTCAGCCTCCCCCCGAGGCGGTCACGAGCATTGTGGTGAACAGGGAGCAGTGGCCCACGACTACCGCGGTGATCGGCACCATGGAGGCGGTCCACGGCGTGATGGTTAGCGCCGACCTGCCCGGCACGGTTGAGAAAATCAATTTCGATTCCGGCAAGGCGGTGCGCGAGGGAGAGGTCCTGGTGGAGCTCGATACCCGCCAGGAGCGGGCCCAACTGGCCTCGCTCGAGGCGCAGCGTGACCTCGCCAAGGTGAATTACGCCCGCATGGAGCAGCTGGTAAAGGACGGCGTAATCTCTCGCATGGAGTATGACCAGGCCACGGCTTCGCAAAGACAGACCGAAGCGAACGTGGGAGAAATCAAGGCCACGATTGAGCGAAAGACGATCCGGGCGCCGTTCTCGGGTGTCCTGGGTATTCGCAAGGTCAATCTCGGCCAGTACCTGTCCGCGGGCAGTGCGATTGTTCAGCTCCAGGCTCTCAATCCGATTTATGTGAATTTTGGTTTGCCACAGCAGGCGCTGGGCCAGGTTCACGTTGGCCGGGACCTGCGCGTTACTTCGGAAGATATCGTAGGAAGAGCTTTTACTGGCCGGGTCACGGCTCTCGACTCGGTAGTGGATCAGGCCACCCGGAACGTTCAGGTGCAGGCGACCCTGGCCAATCCGGAGGGCAAGTTGCATCCCGGCATGTTTGTTCAGGTGGTAGTGGTCCAGGGCGAAAACCGTCCTGTAATCACGTTGCCGGCATCAGCCATCAGTTATGCGCCGTATGGCGACTCGGTATTCGTCATTACCGACCTGAAGGACCAGAAAGGCCAGACTTACCGTGGAGTGCGGCAGCAGTTCGTCAAGGTGGATGGGTCACGTGGTGACCAGGTGGCGGTGGTTTCGGGCTTGAATCCGGGGGATGAGGTGGTGACTTCGGGCGTGTTCAAGCTGCGCAACGGGGCTGCCGTCCAGGTCAACAACAAGGTTCAACCGGGAAATAATCCCGCTCCCAAGCCCGAGGACAGCTAAATGAAGTTCACGGATCTATTCATCAAGCGACCCGTCCTGGCGATGGTCGTCAGCCTGGTTATCCTGATCGCCGGGCTGCAGTCCATTCGCTCGCTGAGTGTGCGTCAGTACCCGCGCAGCGACATCGCGGTGGTGTCGGTTTCGACCACGTACGTGGGGGCGAACGCGGACCTGGTTCGCGGATTTATCACCACGCCGCTGGAGCGCGTGATTGCGAGCGCTGACGGCATCGACTACATGGAATCGTCGAGCGCCCAGGGTTTGAGCACGATCACGGTGCACCTGAAGCTCAACTACGATACCAACGCGGCTCTTACCCAGATTCAGGCGAAGGTGGCACAGGTCCGCAACGATCTGCCGCCTGAGGCCGAGGCCCCGGTCATTGACCTGCAAACCGCGGACAATGAATTTGCCGCCATGTACATTGGCTTCTCCTCACCCGACCTGGATCAGAACCAGATTACCGACTATCTGACCCGCGTCGTACAGCCCAAGCTCAGCGCCATCAGCGGAGTGCAGCGCGCCGATATCCTCGGCGACCGCACTTTTGCCATGCGAATCTGGCTGAAGCCCGACAAGATGGCGGCGCTTGGGATTTCTCCCTCCGCGGTGCACGACGCCCTGGCGCACAACAACTATCTTTCCGCTCTGGGAGCCACAAAAGGTTCGATGGTGTCGGTCAACCTGGTTGCCAACACCGACCTGCGCACCGCGGAAGAATTCCGCCAACTCGTAGTGAAGAACGATAACGGAGTAGTAGTGCGGCTGGGCGAGATCGCGGATGTAGTGCTCGGCGCCCAGAACTACGACTCGGAAGTCCGCTTCAATGGTGAGACGGCGACTTTCATGGGAATCTGGGTGCTGCCCACCGCCAACTCGCTGGAAGTGATCAAGAGGGTACGCGCGGAGATTCCCGGCATCCAGGCGCAGTTGCCCACCGGAATGAAGGTTGGCATTCCGTACGATTCGACCGCGTACATTCAGGACGCCATCAACGAGGTGCTCCGCACTCTGACGGAGACCCTGCTGATCGTCATCGTGGTCATTTTCCTTTTCCTCGGATCAATGCGGTCTGTGCTGATCCCGGTCGTCGCCATCCCGATTTCTCTCATTGGCGCCGTCTTTTTGATGCTGGTGGCCGGCTTCACCATCAACCTGTTGACCCTGCTTGCCATCGTGCTCTCAGTCGGCCTGGTGGTGGATGACGCCATCGTCATGGTGGAAAACATCGAACGCCACATTCACATGGGCAAGACTCCGACCCGGGCAGCCCTGGACGCGGCGCGCGAACTGGTGGGTCCGATCATCTCGATGACCATCACGCTGGCCGCCGTGTACGCGCCAATCGGTATTCAGGGCGGCTTGACCGGGGCATTGTTCCGCGAGTTTGCATTCACTCTGGCGGGAGCCGTCATCGTGTCCGGAATCGTGGCGCTGACGCTCTCTCCGATGATGGGATCCAAACTGCTGCGCGCGGGAGACACCGAGCGCGGATTCGCGGGATGGATCAATCGCCGCTTCGATCGTGTACGCCGGACTTATGAAAGCGCTCTGGCGGGCACGCTCCGCTACCGGCCGGTAGTGCTGACGGTGTGGGCGATCGTGGCTGTGCTGATGGTTCCGTTCTACATGTTCTCTCAGCGGGAACTGGCGCCGGCAGAAGACCAGGGCGTGGTTTTCGGAGTAATCCAGGCTTCGCCCAATTCGACGATCGATCAGACCAGGCTGTACACCAATCAGGTCTACGACGTCTATCATGCGTTTCCTGAAAGCGAGAGTATTTTCCAGATCACGTCTCCGACCGGCGGTTTTGGCGGTATGGTGACCAAGCCGTGGAGCGAACGGAAGAAGACCGCGCAGCAACTTCTGCTCGAATCCACCGGACCGCTGTCGAAGATCGCGGGTATTCGCGTGATCCCTCTGACTCCTCCGCCGCTGCCTGGTGGCGGAGATTTTCCGGTGGACTTCGTAGTCGCGTCGCCGGCCGAGCCGCAGCAGCTTCTCGACTTCGCCAAGCGGCTGGTCACGAAGGCTTTTGCCAGCGGCATCTTCATCTATGCCGACTCCGACCTGAAGTTCGACCAGCCGCAGACCGAAGTGGTCTTCGACCGCGACAAGCTGCGCTCCCAGGGAGTTGATCTGAGCCAGGCGGGACAGGACCTGTCAACGCTGCTGGGTGGGAACTATGTAAACCGCTTCAGCATCCAGGGCCGAAGCTACAAAGTCATTCCGCAGGTCAAGCGTGCAGAGCGCCTGACCGCGGAACAGCTCTCGCAGATCTACGTCACCGGATCGCAAGATAAGCTGGTACCGCTCTCCACTTTCGCTACCCTGAAGACTACGACCGAGCCGCGCGAGCTGAAGAAGTTTCAGCAGCTGAACGCGGTCCGGATTCAGGGAGTGGTGCCGCCGGGAGTGCCGCTGGATCAGGCGCTTCGGGTGCTGGAAGATGAGGCCAAGACGATCCTGCCGCAGGGCTTCACGGTTGACTACGCGGGCGAATCGCGCCAGCTGCGCACCGAGGGCAGCAAGTTCCTGGGAACGTTTTTGTTGTCCGGGATCCTGATCTACCTGGTGCTGGCGGCACAGTTCGAGAGCTTCCGCGACCCATTCATCATTCTTGCAGGGTCAGTGCCGCTGGCCATATCAGGAGCGCTGCTGTTTTCGTTCCTGGGGCTGACCACGCTCAACATCTACAGCCAGGTCGGGCTGATCACGCTGGTTGGTCTGATTTCCAAGAACGGAATCCTGATCGTGGAGTTCGCCAACCATCTTCAGGAGACCGGCAGGGACAAGCTGGCAGCGATTATCGAGGCTGCGGAAACGCGGCTGCGACCGATCCTGATGACAACAGCGGCAACCGTAATCGGCCACTTCCCGCTTGTCCTGGCCAAGGGTCCGGGAGCAGGAGCACGAAACAGCATCGGTATCATGCTGGTCAGCGGCATGATTATCGGAACGGTGTTTACCCTGTTCATCGTGCCGTCGATCTACATGCTGGTGGCGAAAACGCACACGCACAGAGAAGAACCTGAAGCCGAGTCGGAGAGCATGCTCGAGCCGGCGGGCGCCGCGTTCTAGAACCCCGAGGGTGCCCCGTCCTCGTCTCTCCGTTCCTTTGGAGAGACAGGGCGGGGATTTTAGTTGTCACCGAAATCGAACAATCTTTTCTGGATACTCCAACTCTGGATATTCCAACCTCCCGACCCCGTCGTTCCACAAAACAGAACGACGAGGATGGGGCACCCCTCCGGATTATTTCTTTCAAAAGCAGTTGATGGTTGTCAGTCCGCAGTTGTCAGTTCGCCCCGAGGTGACGCTTCGCCTGAGCATTTCATTTACACTCATAGCCGTGAATGCTGAAATCATCGCGATCGGCTCGGAGCTGCTAACTCCTTTCCGGCAAGACACTAACTCTCTTTACCTCACGGAAAGGCTCAACCAGCTGGGGGTGGAAGTTATCTTCAAGACCATCGTGGGCGACAATCGCGAACATCTTACGGGAGCAGCGAATGTGGCCCTGTCGCGGGCCGAGATCGTGATCTTTATGGGCGGGCTGGGGCCGACGGAAGATGACCTTACCCGCGAAGCCGTGGCCGATGCGCTGGGACTGGGGCTACACCGCGATCCGGAAATTGTTGCGGGACTGGAAAGACGTTTCGCGGCGCGGGGCTGGAAGATGTCCCCCAACAACCTGAAGCAGGCGGACGTCATTACCGGCGCTGTGGTGCTTCCCAATGCCAATGGAAGCGCGCCGGGGCAGTGGATCAGCGGCAAGTATGAAGGGGAAGAAAAAATCATCATACTGCTGCCCGGTCCACCGCATGAGCTGAAGGCCCTGTTCGACGAGCAATGCGTGGATCGTCTGCGGGCCAAGCTCCCGCCACAGTTCATTGCGACCAGGGTCCTGAAGATTGGAATGATGCCGGAGTCGCATTGCGACGCGCGGGTGGCGCCGATTTACAAGCGCTATACGGATGTTCAAACCACGATCCTGGCGGGAGCCGGGGAAATCCAGTTGCACCTGAAAACCCGTGCTGCCACTCTTGAGGCGGCACAGCAGCGTGTGGACCAGCTTGCGGAAGAGATCGAAGAAGAACTGGACGACGCGGTTTTCTCCGACAATGGGGATTCGCTCGAACAAATCGTCGGCTATTACCTACAGATGCGCAATGCCACGCTGGCAGTGGCCGAGTCCTGCACCGGGGGACTGCTGGCGGAACGCATCACTTCGGTGAGCGGCAGCTCGCGCTACTTTCTGGGCGGAGCGGTGGTTTACTCCAACGATTTGAAGACGGCTTTCGCCGATGTGCCCGCGGCCCTGATCGAGAAGCATGGTGCGGTGAGCCGGGAAGTGGCTGCGGCATTGGCCGAGGGGATCCGCAAGCGCTGTGGCGCAACCCTGGGACTTGGCATCACGGGCGTGGCAGGACCCACGGGCGGCACACCGGAAAAGCCTGTCGGATTGGTTTTTCACGCACTGGCGGGCGAAAAGGGAACTGAAGTCATAGAGCGAAATTTCTCCGGAGATCGGAAACGCGTCCGCTGGTTTGCCAGTCAGCAGGCGCTGGACATGGTGAGAAGAAAATTGATGTAGAGCAGTCGTCAGTCGTCGGTCTTCAGTCGTCAGCCCAGAAGACCGCGTGGGGACAGCCGCCCCCGGCTGTCGTGTCCGACGACTGATGACTGATGACTGAATCATGCGAGTCTTTGTCGCTCTCGATATCGATGATGCCATTCATCGGCGCCTGCAACTTTTTCTGGATGGGGTGCGCGGCTTCGCTCCTGATGCGCGCTGGGTGCGTCCCGAGTCGATGCATGTCACTTTGAAATTCATTGGGGAGAAACCAGCCGAGGCAGTCGCAGAAATCAAGCAGACGCTCAGTGGGATCCGGGCTGGCGTCGTCGAGATTGCATTTCGCGGCTACGGGTTCTTTCCCACCGCCAGGGCCCCGAGGGTCTTCTGGGTTGCCATCGAAGCTGGGCCGCAACTTGCAACGCTGGCGAAATCGGTGGATGAAGCGGTCGCCGGGCTGGGCATTCCGAAAGAAGAACATGCATTCAGTCCGCATCTTACGTTGGCGCGTCGGGGCGGGTCCGGTGCGCCGGGCTGGCGTAAGGGCGACGCTCCTAATTTGTCGTTTCAGCGGTTGCAGGATAAATTGGCCGCGATGCCCGCTCCTGAGTTTGGTACGATGACGGCCCGAGAGTTCTTTCTGTATGAGAGTCAGCTCGGGCGCGGCGGGTCGCGCTACACGAAGATTGCGCACTTCGGGTTGACGTAGCGTCGGCGCCGCGCCGGAAAGTTCGTGTGGCGCGGGCGCCCGCGCCCGCGGCATTTGATTTTGGCTGAGCGCGCACGCGGGCGGGGGCGCCCGCGCCACACCATCAATGACTGTTTTTCTCACCGCCGCATTCAGTTACCTGCTGGGGTCGATCCCGTTCGGGTTTATTCTGATACGCGTTTTTCGTGGACAGGATGTGAGGCAGACCGG
>Ga0209068_10000060_pt1 | contig 67252 bp, 66 predicted proteins | sample ColStrG_CSR_2012_FD_187200 | JGI IMG/M metagenome (GOLD analysis project Ga0209068, IMG submission 187200) | Freshwater sediment microbial communities in response to fracking from Pennsylvania, USA - Cold Stream Run_MetaG_CSR_2012 (SPAdes)... | ecosystem: Environmental > Aquatic > Freshwater >...
GTTGTATTATAATGGTTCTTGCCATGTGCTGCAAGGTGTTTTTCTATATAATATAGGGCTTTCGTCAGTGCATGGAGATTCAGATGACCCTTTCTTTTCTCAATATGCGTTTTGCGGTATCAAGGCCAGAATAACATGTTCCTGGCATGCCAAAAGCAATACTTGTCCAGTGGCCTGTAAGATATAACCCATTGATAAATGTAGTTTTACTCAAGGCGGGATCGAATGCCTGTGAAGGTATCTTTGCCCAACCAAAGGCCGCTCCCTTATGATTAAGTGTATATTTATAAAATGTCCTTGGAGTAGCAGCATCAAAAAAGACAATATGCTTTTTAAGATTTGGAATAACTTTTTCTATTCTTTGCAGAAAATCCTCTGCTATTTTCCTTTTGTTTTGCTTCCAGAATAAACTTGTTTTAAAGGGTGCCCCGAAAAATGCCAATATCGTTTTCTTATTAGGAGATACTCGCAGAAGATAACCTGTCTTATCAAAGTTACATTTCTGCATTTGCTGATAAATCTCATCCAGATTATAGTGCGGTAGATACCAGATATTTGTGCCAGCTTCGGGTAGTTCATTGAATGGTCTGTCGATGCCTATGTAGAGAATGAAAGTTGATATAGATGGAGTCATGTGATTTAAATAGCTAATCGTTTTTTTGTCAACTAGATCACTGCCAATTAACTTTTTAAAAGTTTGCGTAATATCGCAGGCTGCAACGACATATTTTGAAAAAAATAACTCCTTGCTATCCAGTTCAATGCCTATAATGTTGTTGTTCTTGCAAAGGATCTTTTTGGCAAGTCTGCTATACAAAATTTCTCCGTTATGTTGTTGTATAACCTGGGCCATGGCATTCGGCAGGCTCTGAATGCCTCCTTCAGGATAATAACCGCCATCAAGTATGAATTCACTGAATATTTTTGTGCCGATGAAAGCATCCATTAAAGTGTGTGGTAGTCCTCCACTGCCAAAAACAGGAAACGCAAGTGAATTAATAAGCTGCTCATCGTTGAAGAAGTCATTTAAGAGAGATTTAAAAGTTTTGTCTTTGAGCTTAACAAATTCGGACTGACTTGCAGAGGTGAGAAATTTGAAATAATTAACAATATTATTCTTTTCTTTTGGGAAATTGCTTGATAGATTAGCAATAGTATCTTCTATGTTATTTCGAAAAACCAACCTATAGTCTGGCGTAATGACAATATCGGAAGGGTCAGATCTTTCAATCTTAAGTCTCTTATCTATATTTAATTCTGTTAGTATTTTTCTAACATGACCACCTTCTCTATAGTTTCCAAATGAATGTGCTGCGGCGTCAAACAGAAGCCCTCTTCTCTTAAATGATGTAAAATAACCGCCGGGCTTGTCATGCTGTTCTGCAAGTAGGACTTTGAGCCCTGCCTTTGCAAGATAGCATCCACAGATAAGGCCACTTATGCCCGCCCCGATAATTATCGCATCATAAGTGTTTTTATTTGCCTTTGGCATTGGTGGCTTTTTGAGTTAATAATTTGTTTATAAGTTCAACGGCATGTTTTACTGTTGTTATCTTGGGAACTTCGTCATCTCGTACCGATACCTTGAATTTTTTTTCAATAGCGACTGTTATCTCAATAGTTTTAATGGAATCCACTTCCAGGTCTTTAGCGATATTGGTTTCGAGCGTTATTTCTTCAGGCTCGAATCCCGATACATCCGCAATGATCGATATGATTTCCTTTTCTATTAAATCGCCAGCCATATTCGCTTAACTCCTCCTTTTAGTGGGGTAAATATTTTGAAAAAATTACACATGCGTTATTACCTCCGAACGCATAGGAATTATTTAAAGCGATATTAACTGTATGTTTTCTCGCTTGGTTCGGAACACAATCTATGTCACACTCAGGATCAGGAGTTTCAAAATTTATTGTAGGAGGAACGACGTCGTTTTTTACAACTAAAGCGCAAGCAGCTGCTTCTAAAGCCGAGGCAGCGCCCATAGAGTGACCGAGCATGGATTTGATAGAACTGATAGGGACTTTATTGTAGCGAGCTCCAAAGACTTCCTTAATAGCAGCACATTCGTTTTTATCGTTTGCTACTGTTCCGGTACCGTGAGCGCTTATGTAGCCTACCTCTTCAGGGCGAATCCCAGATTCTCTCATCGCTTTTTTCATGCACTCTGCGACCCCTTCAGTAGACGGAGTTGTCATATGATAAGCATCGCAACTCAGGCCATATCCCAGTAATTCAGCATATATCGTTGCGTTTCTCTTTAATGCGTTTTCCAGTGATTCAAGAACAATAATACACGCGCCTTCAGCCACGACCATACCTTTTCTATTTTTGTCAAATGGTTGACATCTCTCAGGAGCAACTGCCGAAAACTGATTGAAGCCAGTAAATGCAAATCTGATAAAAGGATCTGCCCCCCCTGCAAGAACAATATCTGATTTTCCTAAAATTATTTGATCATAACCATAACCGATGGCATAATTTCCAGCAGCGCATGCCGTTGAAAACATGAAGTTAGAATTGTTGAGCTGAAGCAGACCCGATATAAAGGCAGGCGCACTATTCGTTGGTACCCTGCAAATTAATTGATCTCCAATTTTTATTTTGTTATTGCTAACGATTGAATCGTTTATATGCTCAATGGCTTGTGTTGGTCCATTCGTAGTACCTAAGCAAACCGAAATATGACGATTTTCGGTCACATCTAAATTGGAGTCGTCTATCGCAAGTTTAGCGGCTGAAAAAGCAAACTGTGTTGCACGACTTAAGAAAGGAACCTTTTCTTTTGCGATAAAATCATCGGGTTTAAAATCTTTTACTTCTCCGCCAATATGAGTGAAATAGTTCGTGGTATCAAATGACGTTATCGGGCTTATGCCGGACTTTCCCTGCAAGAGGGCATTCCAGAACGCATCCTTGCCGATGCCGATGGAGGATATGACTCCCAGACCCGTTATGACGACTCGTTTATTCATTTTTCACGCTGAATACCAGCTCTGCCTCGGTAATTTTTTTCCCGTCTACAAACGCCTCGCCGGAGACAAAGGCGCCGGTTGGCAGGGACTTGACGTTTTCTACTCGAATTGTTATCTGGTCACCCGGGATTGCAGGGTGCAGAAAGCGCGCCTTGGCTGACCCAAAGAAGTACAATGGTTTTTTGTCGTTGCTGCTCGGTTCTTTTTCTACTGCGAACAGAACAATGGCTGCTTGGGCCATTGCTTCGAGTATGAGTGCGCCGGGCATGATGGCCTTTTCAGGAAAGTGGCCTTGCATAAAGCCTTCATTCATTGAGATGTTCTTTATGGCTACGGCGTACTTGCCCGGCACCAGCTCCAACACCCTGTCGATCATGATGAAGGGATAGCGTTGGGGAATCAGTGACAGGATTTGTTCACTGTTGAGTATCACCTTAAGCGCTCTTTCCCAATATAACGGCTGTGTTCTGTCCATACGGATCGCAACCGGTTACTAATATCGTTTTTATATTCGCTTGTCGCGACTCATTGGCAACATAATCGAGATCGCAGTCCGGATCGCGTTGCAGATAATTCATTGTCGGTGGGATCGTTCCGCGGTGTATCGCGCCCACTCCTGCTGCCAGCGAGAGAGCGCCGGAAGCCGAGAATGTTTCTCCTACCATGGATTTTATAGAGCTTATGGGTATTGTAAAGGCGCGCTTCCCGAATATTTCCTTAATAACATTCGTCTCCATCCGGTCGAGGCCTTTGCTCGAATTAGCACAGGAACAGACATAGTTTACATCGTCAGGACTTAACGATGCGTCTTTTAATGCAAGGGTGATCGCATTCGATAATCCCTTTCCGGAGTGATTGAACTTGCTGTCTGCTGAAGGATCAAAGGCATTGCCATAGCCCAGGACTTTCGCGAGTATGGTTGAGTTCCTGTTTAATGCGTGTTCCTCGTCTTCCAGTACCAGCACCGCAGCGCCCTCGGATAGTATCGTGCCGTTTCTTCGCGCGTCAAAGGGGCAGCAGCGGGGCTCTGAGCCGTCTGTGCCGGAGAGGCAGCCGAGGTTGTGAAAACCCATAAAGGTTTCTTCGCAGAGTTCTTCCACTCCGCCTGCCAGCACCACGTTGGCTCTGTTTAGTTTGATAAAGTCCGCCGCATAAGAGAGAGCGTCGAGGCTTGCGCAGAAGCCGGTGGAGATGGTGGTGTTGAACCCTTTGACCTTGAATCGTATGGATACCTGGCTGGCCGGAGAATTGATGACGGTATTCGGAAAGTGCGAAGGATTGACGGCGCGCGGTCCCTCAATGAGGCCAGTGCGGTCGAATTGCGAAATACTGTGAAGGCTCCCAAACGTTGTTCCTATCGAAACTCCCATGGAATGAGTATTGCTCTCCGTGATCTCGATTTTGCTGTCGTCTATGGCGAGCTTAGCTGCGGAGCATATCAGTCGTGTGCTCCGGTCAAGGTCCCGAAGACCTTTTTTACCGAGGAACGAAAGCGGGTCGAAGTCCGCGATCTCTCCTGCAATCTTGACGTGAAAGGGTGCTGTGTCGAACAGGGTAATGGGACGGAACCCTGCTTTTCCTTGAATCAACGCTTCCCAGTATGCATCTTTGCCGATTGCAATGGGCGAGAGAACTCCGATGCCGGTTATGACGATGTTCTTCATGCTAAACTACCCTTTAATAATGCATAACCAAACATCAAATTATTTGGTCATTGGTTATTCTCTTTAACATTACATCCCCAAACCGCCATCAATCTGTAAGGTCTGCCCGGTGATATATTGCGATTCGTCACTTAATAAGAATAGCACAGTTTTTGCCACTTCATCAGGCGTGCCGAGCCGTTGGAGGGGAATCATTCTCATGAATTTTTCTCTGGATTTCTCGCCGAGTTGCGCTGTCATATCAGTCTCAATAAAGCCGGGGGCAACTGCATTGACCCTGATGTTATAGGGCGCTGTTTCTTTGGCCAGCGATTTGGTAAAGCCGATGACTCCGGCCTTTGCCGCCGCGTAATTGACCTGTCCGGGCAGCGGATGAATGCCGTTTACGGAAGAAATATTCACGATGCTTCCGTTTTTTTGTTTCAGAAAGGTAATGATAGATGCGCGGGTCATGTTGAAAACGCCGGTGAGGTTCGTATCGATCACTTCAGACCAGTCTTCCGGAGTCATCATCATGAGCGATTTGTCTTTTGTTATTCCGGCGTTGTTGACGAGGATGTCGAGTTTTCCAAATTCGTTCTTTACTGCTTCTACGAGCTTTTTTGCGCCTTCAAAATCTCTTGCGTCCAGTTGAAAGGGCATTGCTTTTCTGCCAATACGGCGAGCTTCTTCAGAAAGAGACTTCGCCGCGGCGCTGCTAGCGGCGTACGTGAAGGCGCAATCAGCGCCTGCTTCGCAGAGGGTAAGAACAATAGCGCGTCCGATGCCTCTCGTCCCGCCGGTTACGATGGCAACTTTATTGAGAAGTGAATTCTCTTTCAGGCCCTGTCTCCCCTTCGGCAACATGTATGCAACAGTCTAATTCGGACAAATCATATCATGTTTGCTGTGCCCTGACAAGGCAAAAAACGACATGAAAAGGGCGCATAGGCGATGGTATTTGCCTAAGGAGAGAAAACCAAGTTTTGTGTAACTCATGAACCGATTACTATCTGTTTATTCGCCATCAATCGTCCGTGACGGCACTATCTACCACCCGTCGCATTACTTTTTTGTGGCAGTGTAGAAGATTATGTTTCCCGACTCCAAGCGGGTCATTGATAATGCGCTTTCTGGTACTTCGGCACGACGAAACAGCCTGTCAAAATCGACCTCTGTGCGCTGTAGGAACCCATCCCAGTCAACAAGCCAGTGGTAAATCTGGGGCCGGTAACGGTTTGCATCTTTAAACGACGTAATCAGTTTGCCTCCCGGCTTGAGCATCTTATAAAGGGTTTTCAACATTTTTTCGAGGAAATCATCGGGGAGATAATCAAAGTATCCTACGCTGTAAATGATGTCCTGCTTGCCGAATTCCATTATCGCGGTTTCGTAATCGAACATTCGGAGAGCGTTGAAGGTGATCAATTCCACGTTATCCGTCAGCAGCCCGGCACTGGAAAAACGATCACGAGCGAAATTCAGCGCCTCTGGGTCTATATCAACGCAGGTATATCTGGCTTCAGAGGATTTTATTTCCGGCATTAACTCGAAAACCTCGCGACATGATCCGCAGGCCACATCGAGAACTTTCGGTATGGGCCTGCTTTTCAGTTCTTCCTGCAGCAGGTCGCGGAGTTTTTCGATCCGTTCTCTCACGCCGATCCCGAGGTCCGTACCAAGGAGGTATTTGTCCAGGTAATATCCGATTCCGTCTGAAAAGGGGGAATTTTTATAAGCAAGTTCCAGGGTCTCAAAATCACCCTGTTGTCCCCGCGGCCAGGTGCGGCAACGGTTGATGAAATAACTTTTGGACAGAATAGGATTTGTTTTTTCGCGAAAGTAAGCCTGTGCGGTTTTTATCACTTCGGGATCTTGTACCTGACGTTCAAATTGAGCGCAGGCTTCGAGAATCGTGTCGTTGAGTACAGTGACTTCAGCAAGCAAATGCTCCCGGTTTACTCTAGGACGTGAGCATTTTACTTCGATATTTTTCAGGTGTTCGATGTATTTATCTATTTTTGCATCGAGAAACTTGATATACTGTGCCGGTTTTTCTTTAACAAACCCGTTGCCGCTTTTGGTTTTCTCACTGCGATACGATAAAACGGTTTCCATAATTTTTCTCCTTAGTACTACTTTAGTCTACTTATTAAGTGCCATAAAACGGTATATGTTTGATTTTTATCATTTACACAGTGTATGTTAGCAAGTATAGCACAATATGTTGTGGTGTCAATAGCAAAATATGCTATATATAGTATGGAGCATGTTTTGCAATTATTCCAATATAAATCGATATCTGCTTCGTATATTTTGTTCATACGAGAGACGGTTATAATTAACGCACACGTTTTTAAAAAAATATGTGCAATATGATCGCACAAAATTTAGTTGACATAAGCACAAAATTTATGTATGTTTATGTGCATGAGGTGATACGCATGAGGGCGACGGTAACAATAGACAAAAAAATACTGGACGAACTCGTCCAGGAGAGCGGTCATAAAAACAAGGCAACGGCCGTGAGAGAGGCTGTTGCGGTTTATCTCAAACAGAAGAAAGTCGAGAAGATCAAGTCCATGAAGGGGAAATTGAAGTTCGACAAAACAGCCGAGGAACTCAGACACTATGAGAGATAACGTTCTCATCGATACTTCTGTCTGGATAGCATATTTTCAGGCGCATGCTTCGACGCGCGTTTCAGAGACGGTGGATGAGTTACTTTCTCAGGGTGAAATTTTTGTTCCGAAAATAGTCCTTGCCGAGCTGATGCAAGGAGCACATTCAGAAAAAGATATTGCGGTGATTAGAGACTTTTTGGACGCGTTTTATATTATCGGTGAGCAAGAAAATACCTGGATTGAGGCGGGGAAACTCTCTTATGCTTTGAAGAAAAAGGGTAAAACAGTCAATCTTGCCGACTGCTATATTGCCATTACTGCCCAGGAGAACAACTGTGCGATCCTGACGCTTGACAAGCATTTCAAGGATATCCGGAAAGAAACCGGGCTGAGACTTATCTCTATTCATTAAAGTGTATTATCAGGGAGAGCGGATTTTGCTCGCAGAATTATAATATAAGGAGGCGCTATGGCGGATTTTTTCAGAAAACTGAAGATCAAGGCGATTCTGATCGGAATCGTTGTTTGCATCTTGACGGCGTTATACAGTTACTTTGTCGCGGACACGGTCATGACGAAGATAACCGATGCTCAGATGACGAAGGTGGATGGAAAGTTCATGATTGCCACCGAATACCGGCCCTTTGTCAATGAGGACGCGAAGTACCGGTTCAAGTTCAATTCCGGAACCGTCCAGAACGACGCGATCCGGCTAAGAGGAAAAGTGGTCAGGATCAAAAAATACGGATGGAGAATAGCGATCTTTTCAATGTACGAGAACGTGGTGAAGATCGAAGAGATAAAGTAGAATACCCGCCGCTCTGATAAAAAAGTACCACCACTTACGACAGTCGATAACCCAAAAGGATAATTTCGCGCACCGTGACTGGTATTGCATTGACAATGCCCCGAAGCGGTGCTAAATTATTAATAAGGACATATTCAGTCCTGATTTAAGCGGATATGTTCCTTTTTTTAGCACAATAAGGAGGTAAGCCATGAGGTACATGATTCAATCAGCACACACCACTGAAGAGTGCCTGAGGGCGCTGGATGAACAGCTCGGTAAAGGGCCGGAGATTTTGAGTAAGTTCAGCTATGGCTGCAAGGCGGGGGACCATACCGCCTATGCCATTGTCGACGCGAAGAATGATACGGAAGCCCGCAACCTTGTCCCCGGCTTTTTGATCAACAAGACGCGTATCATCCCGGTAGACGTGTTCACTCCCGAGGTGATCAAGTCGTTTCATGCCAAGGCAGCATAGCCGAGGTGAAATTTTGGAGTACGGACCGATTTCTGCCCGGAGAGGGATACCACTTATCCGGGCTTTTTTTGTCGGAATGAAAAAAACAGGGGGAAGTTTACCGCCACAGTGGCCTAAAAAAAGCGGACATGCCGCTAATTCATGTCTGAAGAATTGTTGCCGCTGCCGCCCTCGTTACGTCTCTTCAATAAGGGATCCAGCTCGATATACACGGTGACCTTGCCGTCCTTCAAGGTGTATGAGGACAAGAGGACTTCCGGCACCCCGATCTCCCAAGACACGTACAGGGGCTTCATTTCGTAACCGATTGTCCTGCCTGCCGTATCCGGGATCTTGCGAAACTGTGATTGCCAGGTTTTATGAAAGCCGCAGGTGATGAATGCTTCCGCATCGGCCAGCGCTTGCGAAGCGGGGAGGCCTTTCGTGGTCTTGTACATAAAACTAGGCGCGTAGAGTTCCACTGGATAGGGGCCGGCTTCATCAACAAGGACGGTCATGTTCTCTATGTCATCAGGGTATCTGCACCCGTAAAGCAGCAGCGTATAGGTCCCTTTGACCCCGACTGGATCGGTTGACGTGGCTACCAACTGCGTGCCTGTGATGCAGCCTTGCAGGGTCAAAATCACAACGAGATATGACATTGTTATAAAAATATTTTTATGTAGTTTCATACGGTTCATCTGTTTCTCACCCGACAAAGATGAAACACGGGAATACCCTCTCCCGTGTTTCATGCCTAAGCTGAGTTCGTGACCGCAAAAAAAACGCCGACACGCCCTTATGCAACTGCTGGTGAGAATGGCTAGGACCGAAGAACTCGCGGCGTAAGTCAATCTCCCGGGCCTTCGCGCGCTCTTCCCTTTTTCTTACTATCGGAATGTGCGAGGTATCAATCACATGCGCTGGAACGGTTTTGGTCAAACGAAATCATAGCCTTCGCCGACCTTTGCCAAATCCTCGAGATGCGCCGTTTCTTTCCACTCGATGGAGCAGTTGCCCGTTATGAGGCGCAGCTTCTCCTCAATGGTATCGGCGAGTTCAACCAGGTGCCGCTCGTTTTCTCGAACTATATCGTTCTCAACCCCATAGGTTTTCTTCAGGTCTTTCCGCAAAACATCGATTCTCATTCTCATGCCGGACAGTTCTTTGTTCACCTCATCGCAAAAGCTGTTTATTTTTCTGTCTGTTACGGTTGCCATGGCTGCCTCCTTTTGCACGGGAGCGAAGAAATCCATGTTTATTTCGCCTGCCTTGCCCCTCGTAACGGAGGGACGTGTGCGTTTATCATTGTCTCTTCTTAATATTTCTATTATAACACCGCCCTTCCGGGTACGCATGAAAAAATAGGAGTAAACTGGTATTCTTTATGCATGTTTTGCTGACTTGGTCGTGCTTATTAACCGGAAAAGCAGCAAATAAAAGCTTGACTACCCGGAGATAACTCTGAAACTTCATAGGTAAAAATGAAGCGGGATGTTCATAAAATTGAAGTTCACCGGCTGATGAACTTGTGATATAGTGCTTGTGTAAATCCATACGGGTAGATACCCGATGAATCTCAACAAGTACTTGGGGAACATGCTGCTTTTTTTGGGAAATCATATCATACTCTTTTGTACGCTCCTCCTGGGGGGCGTATCATGGGCGTGCGTTCAGCAATCTGAATTCTCCCCGCCACAGAAGCCGCGGGAGGAAAAGGCGGAGATCGTTATTGCCGCGACGGGAGACATCATGATGCCTCTCTCGAACCAGCTGGCTGCAACGCGGAACAAAGAACGCTACAATATTCTTTTTGAAAAAATTGCGCTCGATCTCACCTCGGCAGACATTACTTTCGCCAATCTGGAGACGCCCGTTGACCATACGGCCCCGCTATCCGGCTACCCGAAGTTTAATGCCAGGTCCGGGTTGCTTACCGCGCTTAAAAAGGCGGGAGTGGGGATCGTTTCGATCGCGAACAACCATGCTATGGACGCCAAGGCGGTAGGCCTGGTTCGAACGATCGACAATATCGCGGCAGCCGGACTTTTGTTCACCGGAGGGGGAAGAACTCAGGCGGAAGCAGGGCAGGCCACCATTGCGACCCTCCACGGGATCACGACGGCCTTTCTTGCCTATACCTACGGCACGAATGAGCGGATGCCGGTGAAGAAGCGGGACGCACCAAGAGTGGATCTTTTGAGGATAAATTCCGAAGCCGATCTTGCCCTGGCAGCGGCGGATGTTCGAAAGACGCGGCAGTCAACGGACCTTGTGGTGGTTTCTTTGCACTGGAGCGATGAGTACAGAACGATTCCTACTGCATGGCAAAGGCGGGTTGCCGCGGAATTGATCGAAGCGGGCGCGGATGTTATTCTCGGGCATCATCCGCACGTACTGCAGCCCATCGAGTCCTATAGCGCGCGAAATGGGCGACAAGGGCTTATTGCCTTCAGTCTCGGAAACTTTATCTCAAGCCAGAATTACGGAGTCGCAAGCAAGAACAGAACACATCGTAAGGCGTTGCGAGGGGACGGCATTATCCTGCGTATTTATGTGGTCAAGGAACAGGGAAAGACCTCGGTCGCGCGCGCGGAATTTGTTCCCCTCTGGACGCTCCGCGATCGGGTCGGGAAAAACGTGGTGTACCGTCCTGTGAATCTTGTACGGGAGATCGCCCGGCTTGAGGCGCTTGAAAAACGGACTAAAGAGGACGAAGATACTTTGGGGCTTCTGAAGTTTCGGATGAAGGTCATTACCGACCAATTGACGGTGAAGACTTCACCATAAGGCATGGAGAAAAATCCCAAATTACAATTTTCAAATCACAAATAAACAACAAATTCAAATTTCCAAATTGAAATTGTTTGAGATTTGGCGTTTAGATATTGGAACTTATTTGCTATTTGATGCTTGGAATATTCCGCTTATGTGTTACAAGATGTTGACAATATGGTTGACTGAATCCGCCGGATGGCTTATGATTCACCTCGCGTATACGCCATGAAAATTCTCATTATCAAACTTTCCGCTATAGGCGATGTGGTCCAGACGCTGCCCGCGCTCGAAGCGATTAAGAAACTTTACCCCGATAGCGCAATCACCTGGATTGTCGAAGAGGCGGCGGCAGGTATCCTCGAAGATCATCCGCTTATCGACGAGCTGCTGGTCTCGCGCAGGAAAACATGGCTGCGCATGTTGAAAAATCCCTTTACCCTGATTCAGGGCCTTGCTCACATCATCCGCTTCCTCAGAAAATTGCGAAGCTCGCGCTACGATATTGCTATCGACTTTCAGGGACTCTTGAAGAGCGGGATGCTTATCGGCCTTGCCCGCGCAACGCGGAAGATCGGGTTCGACCGTACCCGCGAGCTTTCCTACCTATTTTTGAACGAGCGTCTGCCGGCCTACAATATCGAGAAACACGCGCTCGAGCGGTATCTCGATGTTGCGCGGTATCTCGGATCGAAGGAGCCGTCTTCTGCCTGCACACTGCCCATAGAACGTGAACGATTGCGTATGAAACAGAGGATCGCGGCCATACAACAGCAGGAGCGCCCGCTCGTGGCAATGAACCCCGTGGCGCGGTGGAAGACCAAACTCTGGCCCGAGCAAAATTTTGTCGAACTGGCGGACAGGCTGGTGAAGGAAAAAAATGCCGTGGTTGTCTTTACGGGAAGCCCGGACGACCGCAGCGTGAACGACAGAATCGTTTCTATGATGAAAGAAACAGCGGTGAACTGGGCAGGGGAGACAACGCTCAAGGAACTGGCTGCGCTCGCATCGCTTGCAGACCTGTTCATCACGACCGACACCGGCCCCATGCACCTCGCCGCGGCCGCAGGAACAAAGGTCTTGGCGCTGTTCGGCCCCACCGCGCCCTGGAGGACCGGGCCTTACGGGCCATTGCATAGTGTCGTGCGCACTGGGTTAGGGTGTTCGCCGTGTTTTCAGCGCGCCTGCGATGATGTGCAATGCATGAAGGGGATAACGGTTGAAGATGTGATGAGGCGAATACCAAATTTAAAATCACAAAACACAAATAAACTCCAATAACCAAATAGCAAACTCCAAACGCTTTAAAAATTGGGATTTGGCGCTTATTTCCCGTTCCCCTCTACGGTCTTCTCGATGTACTTCACGATCTGGTCCAGGGTGAGCCTGCGGTCCGTCTGGAGGGCCCAGAAGAAAAATTCATCAACGGATTTGAAGGGCCCGAACGCTGAGCGGTGTGATGCGAGAACATCCGCGGAGGATCTGTCCGTAACGAGCTGATTTGTGGATACCAACTCATCCAAGGCCGCTGGAAAATCCGTATACCATGCGGCGTAGCTGTCGCCCTTCCGGGTTCTCATCCGGTCTTTTAAGAGGTTCAACACGAGACGATACAGTCCGGCCTGGTCCCTGATCGTATGCTCCGGATCGATGAGGAGAGAATGCATGCCGATGGCCAGGGTAATTTCCACGTATTGTTCTTTTTTAAAAAGCGCTTCGATATACGGCTTGAGTATATCCATAGTTGCGATGTTCGCTTCCCTCACGACGTCCGGCATGACTGGTTTCCTCCCGTATTGATCCGATAGGCATTTGTAAACCAACGGGTGAATTTTATAACAAGACGGCAATAGAAGCAAGATTAATTTATAGTGGCTATGATTCTCAGTGAACATATTTGCCGCCGCTTACCGAATTTGTTTGCTTGAAAAAAGATCTTGATTCAGGTAAAGTCCGTTCTATTATGACCGAAGCGAAAACAACCCCCTCAGGCTGGCGTAAAGGCCTTTCCCGAAATGTCATTACCCTCGGCTTTGTAAGCCTGCTGAACGACGGCGCCTCGGAGATGATCTACCCGCTGCTGCCGGTGTTTCTTACTGCCGTGTTGGCAGCCGGACCCGCGGCCCTCGGAATCATCGAAGGGATTGCCGAGACGACCGCCTCTCTGCTGAAACTGTACTCCGGCTACATTTCGGACCGGGTCAAACGGCGCAAAGGCTGGATCGTTGCAGGGTATTCGATCTCGAACATTATCCGGCCATTGATTGCGTTCTCCACATCGTGGTTGCATGTGCTGGCCCTCCGGTTCTCGGACCGTGTGGGTAAGGGGCTCCGGACATCTCCCCGCGACGCGATCATCGCGGATTCCACGCCTCCTGAATACCGGGGCAAGGCCTATGGTTTTCACCGGGCCATGGACCACAGCGGGGCCATCATCGGGCCGCTTATTGCGACCGGACTGCTCCTGGTCCTGCACGATGACATCAAAACCATCTTCCTGCTCTCGTTCATTCCCGGTCTTCTCGCTGTGTTCCTGGTGCTTTTCGGGCTCCGGGAGCAACAGTCTGCCGGGCCTCGCGCTGTTGCACCGGGCAGCTTCAACTTTCGGTCCGCATTGGCTGAGATGTCCGTGAACTTCCGGAAGTATCTCGTGATCCTTCTCCTTTTTACCCTGGGGAACTCTTCGGACGCATTTCTGCTGCTGCGCGCCCAGCATCTCGGCGTGCCCGTGGCGCTCCTGCCCACGATCTGGGTCGTGCTCCATATCGTCAAGATGGGCTTCTCGGTGCCTGGAGGGATCGTGTCCGACCGCATCGGCAGGAAAAAGGTGATCGGTACGGGCTGGATCGTGTATGCGCTGGTGTATGCGGGGTTCGCCTTCGCGAACAGCCAGTGGCACGCCTGGGCGCTTTTCGCCGTGTACGGTATCTACTTCGGGTTGACTGAAGGCGTCGAGAAAGCGCTCGTTGCGGATCTCGCGCCGGTTCATTTGCGTGGGTCTGCCTTCGGCCTCTACAACCTGGTTATCGGGGTCGGCGCGCTGCCGGCGTCCCTGCTCTTCGGCTTGGTCTGGCAGAAATTCGGCGCAGCAGCGGCCTTCGGCATGGGCGCGGGTTTTGCCATCCTGGCGAGTGTGATGCTCGCTTCTCTCTCGGTCAAGAAACCGGAAACAGCCGGGAATACATGATCGATTAGATCAATCAAACTCATACTCAAAATAATAACTTTGCAACAGGTCTCTTGAGGCAGTATTTGCAACAGAGGAAGACAGCAGGTATGACGGTTAAAAGAATTATCGGCGCGTTGTGGCCATTTTTGTTCTTGGTGATTTTCTATCAGGGCCTTTTGCGTTTTGGAGGGAGCGAAAAGTCCGATGTATTAGCTGTGCTCTTTGGTTTGGGAAGCTCATTATATCTAATGTCCTATGTGGTAGCCTTGTCTTTCCAGTGGTCAATCAAAAAAGCGATACTGGTTTCCCTGGCAGCGGCCTTTGTATTCCTCGTGACAACGGGTTGGTGGATTTTGTTTTAATGCCGAGCGGAAACGACCCCTGTTTGGCGGGTCCCCGCCGTTGCCGGAAGTACGTTATAAATGCCGTTTACAACGTTCCCTTGATTCTGTTACAATAGCGAAGAGTTAATCAGCTTTATGAAAGGAGATCCGGAACGTATGCTGATTCCCGCGCTCAGAATAATTTTTGCGGGCCTGCTTATTTATTACAGCGGCTCCCGGCTCGCCGCGGCTTTTCGCGATAAGGGCAACATTACCTTTGTGGGTAATACGTATAGCCGAAGCAAAGACCCCGGAAAGTATTTCTTTGCTTTCTTTGTTCACCTGTGGATTATTGCGCTTATGATCTTTTATATTCTAAACGACGTGAAACACTTGTAAGCGAGATCGCAAAATTGGTTGGAAGCGGAAATCAAATTACAGGAGAACCACGCTATGATCAATCTCTTACGCACGCGCCGCAGTATTCGCAAGTACACGCAAACCCCGATCGACAAAAAATCGGTCGAAGTGCTTGCTGAAGCATTACTCCGATCACCGACCTCTCGGAATAATAAATCCTGTGAGTTCGTCATGGTTGATGACCGGGAACTTCTGTCAAAACTATCGAAAACACGAGAGCATGGATCGCAGCACCTGCTTGGCGCGCCGCTGGGGGTCGTTATCTGCGCCGACAGTACAAAATCGGACGTGTGGGTTGAGGACTGTTCTATCGCGTCGATACTTGTTCAGGTGACCGCGCACTCGTTGGGATTAGGGAGTTGCTGGATACAAGTAAGAAATCGCAACCATACCGATACGATGACTGCGGAGCAATACATACAAGGACTCTTGGGGTTGCCCGAGCACATCAAGGTTGAATCCATGATAAGCATCGGACACCCGGATGAAACAAAGAAGCCGGTGGCAAAGAATGAATTGGAATACGGCAAGATCAGGCACAACCGGTATCCCGAGCAGTACCCGGTGTCACGAGAGGACTAAGAGGAGCGGTTCAACTATTCGCGGCAAAGCAAAGAATATAAGTTCCATCCCTTCAGGAAGAGGTCATTCATGGCAACCTACACCATAGCAATTACCGGCGCCTCGGGCGCTCCCTATGCGTATCGTCTTCTTCAGGTTTTGATCAAGGCCGGGCATTCCATTTACCTTTCGATGTCCGGCGACGGTCTTTCGATCCTGAACGACGAAGCGAACCTGCAGCTCAAGGGGTCCGAAACCGATATCCAATATGCGCTCGAGAAGCATTTCAAGGCCAAGGAAGGGCAGGTTACGTATTTTGACGAGGACAACATGTATGCGCCCATTGCGAGCGGCTCTGCCAAGGTGGATGTCATGGTCGTCATACCCTGCTCCATGAAGACGTTGGCGTCCATCGCGAACGGTTTTGCGTCGAACCTCATCGAACGGGCCGCGGATGTGATGATGAAGGAGAAACGGAAGCTTATCATCGTGCCGCGCGAGACTCCGCTCTCCGCCATTCACCTCAGGAACATGCTGGCGCTCGCCGAGCTCGGGTGCCATATCATCCCGGCAATGCCCGCGTTCTATCAGCATCCGAAGGAGATTTCCGATCTGGTGGACTTCCTTGTGGGAAGAGTGCTGGACAATATGGGAATCGAGAATGATTTGTCGCCGAGATGGGGGATATGACGGCAAATTACAAATATCAAGCACCAAATCACAAATAATAATCAATAAGCAATTAACAAATTCCAAACGTTTGGTTTTTGTAATTTGGCGTTTGGCTGATTATTTGGGATTTGTTATTTGGAGTTTGGAATTTACCGAATACAACGCTTACGCGTTGTATTCGGTCCCGCCGCTTTCACCGAGGTTTTTCATCCACGTATCGATCATCGTTGAGTCCTGTTTGGCGATCACGTCTTCCTCCACAAATACCGGGGCTCCGATCCGGATAGCGATTGCGATGGCGTCGCTGGGCCGAGCATCAATGTGGAATTCCTTGCTGTTCTGCAGAAGATAGAGCGAGGCGTAGAAGGTGTTGTCGATGAGGTCGCTGATGACGACCCGGGCAATCTCGATTTCCAGGCGGTCGAATATATTGACGATGAGGTCGTGGGTGAGCGGACGGGACGCTTTGACGTTGCTCATGGCCAGGGCGATGGAATTGCCTTCCGAGGCCCCGATCCAGATGGGAAGGATCTTCTTTCCTGTATCATCCTTCAGCACGACGATATAACTGCTGTTCTTGCTGTCGAAGAGGATGGTATTTACACTCATCTGAATCCACATTGTTGAGCCCTCTTTTTCCAAAGATACCACACTGATATTGCTAAGTAAAGGGATTATTTTATTGACTTTTATCGAAGATGCGATATACTTCCAACTCTGAAAATTGCGAGGAAACACTGATTATCAATGAAGCAAACCGTAACCGAAATCCTGCTCCAGGCCCTCACCCGGGCTAAAGAAAAAGGCGAACTGAAGCTCGAAACACTGCCGGCAATTACGCTCGATACGCCGCGGGAAAAAGGCCACGGCGACCTCGCCACCACGCTTGCCCTGACCCTGGCGAAGCCGGAGTCGAAACCCCCGCGGAAGATCGCCGAGCTCATCGTTGCCAACCTGCAGGACGAAGCGGGGATCATTGAGAAGACCGAGATCGCCGGTCCGGGATTCATAAATTTTTTCTTCAAACAAGACCGGTGGAAAAAAACGCTCTTTGAAATAGACGCGGAAGGCCCTGCATACGGTCTGCCGAATATCGGCAAAGGCGAGCGGGTGCTCGTGGAATTCGTGAGCGCCAACCCCACGGGGCCGCTCCACGTGGGCCACGGACGGGGCGCCGCAGTGGGCGACGCGCTCGCAAATTTGCTTGCGGCAACGGGATACGACGTCTCGCGTGAATTCTACATCAACGACGCGGGCAGGCAGATCAAGCTTCTTGCCAGGTCCGTCTACAGCCGGTATCGCCAGATGCACGGGAAAGACGAACCTTTTCCCGAGGACGGGTATCACGGGTCGTATATCAACGAATTATCCGCTTCCGCAACAGCGTCTTCGTCAATTGGTTTGAAGTTTGTGGATGTTCCGTTCGAGGAAAGCGAGTCGCACTTTGCGGATTTCAGCAAAGAGGAGATGCTTCGCGATATCCGGACGGACCTCGAAGAGTTCGGCGTCCGATTCGACACCTGGTTCAGTGAACGGAGTCTGCTGGCAAACGAGTCTGTGCAGCAGTCCATCAATGAACTCAAAGAGAGCGGTTTTGCCTATGAAAAGGACGGGGCGCTCTGGCTGCGTTCCACTGCTTTTGGAGACGACAAAGACCGCGTAATTATCAAGCAGGACGGCGAATATACCTATCTTGCCACGGACATCGCGTACCACCGGAACAAACTCGCGCGCGGTTTTAAAACACTCGTGAACATCTGGGGCGCCGACCACCACGGCTACATTCCGCGCGTGCAGGCCGTGATCCAGGCCTTCGGACATCTCAAGGATTCGCTCCATGTGCTGCTCGTGCAGCTCGTGTCGATCCTGAAGCACGGCAAGCCGGCGCCTATGTCAAAGCGAGCAGGAACGTTCGTGACGCTCCGGGACGTGGTGCAGGACGTGGGTAAGGATGCAGCCCGGTATATTTTCCTGACGCGGCGCTCCGACAGCCACCTGGATTTCGACCTCGACGTGGCCAAGGAACAGTCCCGGGAAAATCCGGTGTATTACGTGCAGTATGCTCATGCGCGGCTGGCAAGCCTGTTCCGCGAGGCAGAGTCGAGGAACATCGCCATACCGAAGAGCGATGCCGTGGACGTAGCGCTCCTTGATGTCGAGGAAGAACACAATATCATTAAGGCGCTTGCCAAATACCCTGAGATGATCGAGGAGGCGGCCCTGGCATACGAGCCGCACCGTCTGACGTACTATCTCCAGGATCTGGCGGGGCTGCTCCATAATTATTATTTCAAACACCGGGTGATTACCGAGGACGCAGGGCGAACCGGTTCCAAGCTCTTTCTCATGAAGCAGGTGAAAACCGTGATCCAGAGCGCTCTTACGATCCTGGGGGTCAATGCGCCGGAGAGAATGTAAAAGCTGGGTCCAGGGGCCAGTAGCCAGGGTCCAGTCAAAAGAAGAGCGCAGTTCCTTGACCCTTGACCCTGAATTTCAATGTTCAAATTTACTTTGCTGAAAAAAACCCCTGTTTCCTCCGCGCGGCTGGGGAAGTTCTTGACACAGCACGGCGAGGTCAACACGCCGGTGTTTATGCCCGTGGGAACGCAGGCAACGGTAAAGACACTTTCGCCCGACGATCTCGTGAATCTCGGCGCGGAGATCATCCTCTCGAACACCTATCATCTGTTCCTGAGGCCGGGACATGAACTGGTCCGTGATTTCGGCGGCATACAGAAGTTCATGGCCTGGAACAGGCCGGTCCTGACGGACAGCGGCGGATTCCAGGTCTTCAGTCTTGCCGAACTTCGAAAGATCACGGAAGAGGGCGTGACGTTCCAGTCGCATATAGACGGCGGCGCCAAGCACGTGATCACGCCTGAGTACGCCGTGGAGATACAAGAAGCGCTGGGCGCGGACATCATCATGAACTTCGACGAGTGTACCCCGTATCCCGCAACACGGGACTACGCGCAGGAATCGCTCGAACGGACCCTGCGCTGGGCCAAACGCTGCCGCACGGCAAAGAAGGACACGGGCCAGGCGCTGTTCGGCATTCTGCAGGGCGGGATGTACCCTGATCTGCGGAAACGGTCCGCCGAAGCGCTCGTGGACATCGGTTTCGACGGCTATGCCCTGGGCGGTCTCTCGGTGGGCGAGACCAAACCCGTGATGTACGAAATGATCGAAGCGTCGGTCCCGTTCCTTCCCGAGAACCGACCCCGGTACCTTATGGGTGTGGGCACGCCCGAGGACCTGGTGGAAGGCGTTGACCGCGGAATCGATATGTTCGACTGCGTGATGCCCACGCGGAACGCGCGCAACGGAACGTTCTTCACGTCCTTCGGGAAAGTGGTGATCAGAAACGCGCAGTACGAGCGTGACGCGCAGCCGATCGATCCTGCGTGCGGGTGCTACACTTGCAGGAATTTTACCCGGGCGTATTTGCGCCACCTGTTCAATGCGGGCGAAGTGTCGGCGCTCAGGCTTGGCACGATTCATAATCTTTTTTTCTACCTGGACCTCATGCGAAGTATTCGAACGAATATCGAACAGGGAAGGTTTCGGGAGTTTAAAAGAGAGTTTCTTGCGAAGCGGGAAAAAACCGATGCGTGATCCACGATGCAGTATGATGTTCGTAAGTCTTGCATCGTGAATCCTTAATTGTGATTTCACAAATACTATAATGAGGAGGTAACACAATGTTTATTTCAACAGCATACGCAATGGGAGCACAGGGAGGAGCAGGGGCCCCGGCAGGCGGAGGAGCATCGAGTCTTATCATGATGGTCGTCATCTTTGCCATCTTTTACTTTATCCTGATCCGGCCGCAGCAGAAGAAAATGAAAGAGCACAAAAAGATGGTAACGGAGCTTAAGAAGGGCGACCGTATCATCACCGCGGGCGGGATGTACGGCACGGTCGAGAATACCACGACCGAGACCCTGACGATTAAGATCGCCGAGGGAGTCAAGGTGAAGGTCACCCGTGGTTCGGTCGGCACGGTGGTGAAGCCCGAGGACGAAAAGGAGTAAGTCTGGAAGGTGAGAGGGTAGGAAGGTAAGAGGGCGGGAGAACGGCAAAGCTTGGTCTCATTTCCCACCTTCCCACTTTCTTACCTTCTTACCGTCGTGATTTCAAGGAGGCATGTGTTATGAAGAAGAGCATTCAGTGGAGACTGGCGCTCATCGCGCTGTCGGTTGTGATCGCGCTGTTTTTATTTCTGCCGTCAACGCCTCTATCGGGGAACCTGCCGGAATTGTGGCGCCAGAGCGTGCCGAAGATCTCTCTCGGGCTTGATCTCAAGGGCGGCAGCCACCTGGTGATGCAGGTAGACACGGTCAAGGCCGTTGAGGCTTCGGTGGACAACATCGCCGCGGACCTCCAGACCACGGCAAAGACCCAGGCGCTTGAAGCGACCTTTTCCAGAAACGGCCAGAACATCGTTGCCAAAGTAGCCGAACCGCTGGCGGACAAGGTCGAGAAACTTGTGAAAGACACCTATTCTATTCTCGATGAGAAGGGCAGGACCAAGGGCGAACTGGTATTTGCCCTGAAGCCGGTAGAAGTGAAACGCCTTTCGGAGTGGGCCGTGACCCAGGCGCTCGAGCGCACCCGCCGCAGGATCGACAAATACGGCGTAGCCGAACCCGCCATCTACAAGCAGGAAAACGACCAGATCGCGCTCCAGCTTCCGGGCGTAAAAAACCCGCAGGAGGCCATCAATTTCATCAAGACCGCGGGCAGGCTGGAATTCAAACTCCTGAACACCCAGGCGGATTACCAAAAGGCGCTTGCGGGCCAGGTCCCTGCGGACAGCGAGATCCTCTATGGGGAGGACACGGATGATACCGGAAAGATCGCAAAGCGGGCGTATGTGGTTTACAAACAGACCCTCCTGACCGGAGACCGTCTCAAAGAGGCCAAGGTCGGGATCGACCAGTACAACAAACCTGCCGTGTCCATCACCTTCGATGGAGAAGGGGCGAAGATCTTCGACCGCATTACCGCGGATAACGTGGGCAAACAACTCGCCATCGTGCTCGACGGCGTAATACATTCCGCCCCGAGGATCCAGGACCGGATCAGCGGAGGCAGCGCGCAGATCACCGGCAGTTTCACCCATGACGAGGCAGCAAAGCTCGCGATCGTGCTGCGCGAATCCTTGCCGGCTCCCATGAAGATCATACAGAACGTGACCGTCGGACCCTCGCTCGGCCAGGATTCCATCACCATGGGCACGCGCGCGGCCCTGTTCGGCGGCCTGATAGTCGTCATCTTCATGATCGTCTACTACCGGATGTCCGGGGTGATCGCCGACTACGCCATTGTCCTGAATCTCGTATTGCTCCTGGGGGCCATGGCGCTCTTGAGCGCCACGCTCACCCTGCCCGGCATCGCCGGCATCATCCTCACGATCGGAATGGGCGTGGACTCGAATGTGCTTATGTTCGAACGCATCCGCGAGGAAATCCGCGCAGGCAAGCAACCGCGGCCCGCGGTGGACGCGGGGTACGACAAGGCGTTCCTCACGATCCTCGACTCGCACGTGACCACGCTCATTACGGCAATGGTGCTCTTCATGTTCGGCACCGGCCCGATCAAGGGCTTTGCCGTGACCCTGAGCCTCGGCATCATCATCAACCTCTATTCGGCCCTCGTGGGCACCAAGGTGATCTTCGACATCATCAACGGCAAGTGGAAGCTGGAGAAACTGAGTATATAAAAAAAATTAGTCATGCCCGTGAAAACGGGCATCCAGACCGGTTTCGGCGCAGGTAATCTGGATTCCCGCATTCGCGGGAATGACGTATATGTTTTTCGGAGGTTCACATGCTTCAAATTTTACACAAAACCAATATAGACTTCATGGGCTGGAAAAACATCTCATTCACAATCTCCGGCCTGCTCATCGCGCTCGGGATTTTCGGGCTGATACAGATCGGGCGCGGCAAGGCGAACCTCGGGATCGACTTCGTGGGCGGCACCACGGTCCAGCTCGCGTTCAAGGAACGCGTGCCGATTGACCAGGCGCGCGCGGCGCTCGAGAAGAACGGCTTTAACGGCGCCACGATCCAGGAAGTAGGCGAAGGCGGGAACAAAATCCTGATCAAAGTCCGGGAGTCCGAAGGCACCTCGGACAAGATCCAGGCCATGTTCAAACAGGATTTTCCGAACAATCCCTTTGAGATCGTCAGCATCGAAGAAATCGGGCCGGTGATCGGGCAAGCGCTTCAGCGCGACGCGCTCGTAGCCATTACGGTCTCGATCATAGCGATCATTTTTTATATCGCGCTCCGGTTCGAGTTTAAATTCGGCGTGGCCGCGGCAATTGCAACGATGCATGATATTCTCGCCGTGCTCGGGATCTTTTACGTCATGCACTGGGAAATCAACCTGTTGATCGTCACCGCGCTGCTCACGCTTGCGGGCTACTCGCTGACCGACACCGTCGTGGTGTTCGACCGGATCAGGGAAAACCTGAAACGCAGCAAACGCGATCCGCTTCCCAAGCTCGTGAACAACAGCATCAATGAAGTGTTGTCCCGTACGATCATTACCTCCCTAACCGTCGTGCTCGTGCTCATCCCGCTCGTGCTGTTCGGCGGCGAGGTGCTGCACAGCTTCTCCGTGGCGCTTTTGATGGGCGTGATTGTCGGTACCTATTCTTCCGTGTTCGTGGCCAGCCCCATCCTCGTGGTGTGGCATGCCAAGGCAGGCGGAAGGCTGATCTCGAAGTAAAGCACGCGAAGGTAGGAAGGTGGGAAGGTAAAAAATATAAACTTTACCTGCTCACCCTCCTACCCTCATCATTATACTGCTTCAGTAGGGTATCTGTGTCCAATCTGCTTAATAATTAATCATGCCGAACCATCCGCAACTCCAGCAAGACCGCTTCGTTTTCCATTATTCAGAACTACCAAAAAGATGATATACTATACGAATAAAGACGCAAGGGTGAGTTTTTCTTTCTCGTAACCTGTTGAAAAGTCACGCTTGCCGTCCCTGCTTTCATTTCTCTTTTGTGCCAATCGAAGGCAGGCTTTTTTATAAACAGAGGCATTATGCCCGAACAAGACACAATAACCATTTCCCGCTTTCACTCCATCCGTACCCGGCTTATCCTCGCCTTTGTGCTGATCGTCCTTTTTCCCATGTCCATTATCAGCGCGGTGTTGGCCATTTCAGGCTCGGAAGGCGGGCACATGCAACTGGCCTCGCAACTTGATACCGTCGCGAGCTTGAAAGAATCAGCGCTCAGTAACCGGGCCGCGACACTTAAGGCGGAGCTTGGAAATGCCCTGATCGGAGAGAACACGCAGCAGTATATCGGCGCGCTTGTGAAAAAATCGCGTGACTCTCAGGAATTTCGGACAGCGCACAACGCGCTGAAAGGCCGCTTCCAACAGTTGATAACGCAATTGCAACGCTTTGATGCTATTTTTATGATGGACCGGCAGGGGCGAGTAGTGCTCTCTACCGATCCCGCGCAAGAAGGCCGGAACTATGCTGATCAGGTTTTTTTCCAACGCGGTCTGGCAGCGCCTATCATATCTCCTTCGTCTCTTGGACAGATGATGATACTGGCGGCACGCCCTGTTGTCGGCGAAAGCGGCAGGGTCGTAGGCGTCTTAGCGGGTAGAGCCGACCTGGAGGCGTTTAACGAGATCGTTCGTGTCCCAACCGGGCTGGGCAAGACCGGCAAAACCTTTTTGGTAAGCAGCGACCATACCCTGCTGACCCCGTTGCCTGACGTACCGCAAGGGACCCAGGTGCAGAGTAAGGAACTCGGGGAAGTCCTGGAAAACCACAACAAGGGGTTCGGGGTGTATACTGATTTTCGAGGCGTGAACGTAATCGGCGCTTACCTCTGGCTGCCGGAACTTGGCGTGGCAATGATGGTTGAGCAGGAGCATTCCGAATCCTCCGGGGCCACCTCCGCGTTGTTGGCGATCAACGGGGGGGTGGCGCTGGCGGCCATCTTTATCGCCGCATTCGCTTCACTGGGTGTTGCCCGCAGTATCGCCGTGCCGCTGGCTGATCTATCAGAGACAGCCGCATCAATTGCGAGCGGACGCCTTGAGCTCATTGCGGACGTGAAACGCAAAGACGAGATCGGCGCCTTGGCCCAGACCTTTAACTTCATGACCGACAAGCTCAAGCAGACTATGGAGGGCTTGCGCGCAAGCGAGGAAAAATACCACACGCTGGTCGACAATGTAAAAACCGGTGTTTACCGAAACAACATCGAGGGCCGTTTCATCCAGGTTAACCCGGCCATCGCGGAGATCTTCGGGTGCGACTCCGTAGAGGAATTCATGGGCATTGCAATAGCTGATTTATATCAGAATCTTGAAGACAGAAACAGTTTTCTTGAAGAGGTACAAGAAAAAGGTTTTGTGAAAAACCGTGAATTGGCCCTTAAAAAGAAGGATGGGACGCCTATATGGTGTTCAGTTACCACCGCTGCGCAGCGTGACGAACAGGGTAACATAAAATGGTTTGACGGCGTTGTTGAGGACATCACTCAGCGCAAGCGGGCTGAAGAGGAGCGGGAACGGCTCATTCGAGAGCTGACGGACGCCGTTGCCAGGGTCAAGGCTTTGAGCGGCATGCTGCCGATCTGCGCGTCATGCAAACGGATACGGAACGACGAAGGATACTGGGAGCAGGTCGAGGTGTTTGTGAGCGAACACTCCGAGGCGGTGTTCAGCCACGGTGTGTGTCCGGAATGCATGACGAAACTATACCCCCGCTATGCGAAAGAAGAGAAGAAATGACCTGTCCTTTCCTCCCCGGTATAGTAACGGTTTCGCAATAGAATAGTCACAAAATAAACTTCTCAAATAGGTTGTCTTTCCCGAATGAATCTGTCGGGAATATGGTTTCCTCAGCAATGAAAACCAGATTTCCGCTCAGAGCTTGCCCCAGCATGATTTAAGCAGGGGCGGGAATGACAAAATGAAAGCACGTAAACGGGAACCAATGTGTATGTTATTTTGAACGATTTATAACTTCTATTGACAGGGGCTGCGGGGGACTATATTATGTGTCCAAGAGGCTATATTGACCGCGCTATGTCTATTTTAAAGCATCTCATACTGTTTATCATGCTCCTTGCCTTGTCCGCTTGCGGAGGAGGGAAGGCTGTTCCCTTGGGAAACGCCGACGCCGTCATGCCCCGCTCCGCGCAGCTGACCTCCAGGACTGCTGTGGAATCCGAACCGATCCCTGCCCGGATATTGAGATCCGCAGCCGAAGTTCTGAAAGCCGGCAACAACGACTCCGCCCTTATTCTTCTCCAGCAGCTTATGGAACAATACCCGAATACCCCCTGGTATAAACGCGCGCTGTTTCTGACGGGGCGGACGTTTATTCAGATGGACCGGTCAGACGCGGCTGATGCAGCCATGCTCCGCGTGCTGGCCGAGTATCCTGAGCTTGCTGATTATGCTCTTTTCCAGCTTGCGGAGTACCACGTTTCGAAAGAACGATATTCCCGGGCCGCGGCGCTCTATCAGCGTATCACGGAAAAGTATACCAAAAGTTCTTTGGCCCCGCGTTCGGCCTTTGGGCGGGCGCAGGCCCTGCTCAAGTCATCCGCGTACCTTCAGGCAGAGGAGGCTTTTGATACATTTTTGAAGGACAATCCGCGTTCTGAGTTTGCTCCGGCCGCCGGCCTGGGGCTCGGGCGTGCGCTGCTTGCGCAGGCGCGCCTGACTGACGCGGTGCAAGTCTATCAGGAAGTGTGGATTGAGTATCCCGGTGATCCGAATGACCAGGAAGTCGAACGGGCGCTCGCCGAGCTCAGTGCAAAAGGCGCAAAAATTCCCGAACTAAGCCCGGAAGACCTGTATGAGCGGGGGAAAAACCTGTATCGCTCAAATCAATATGAGAAAACCATAACGGCCTTTGTAAAGCTCCTGGAGCGGTCGCCGAAATCCGCCTACCGGGCTGATGCCCTGTTGGTGACCGGCATCTCCGCGTTTAAAACCGGCAAACGGACAGAGGCAGCGGCCGTGCTCGAACAGATGGTAAAGGATAATCCCGGGGACCCGCGAATTCCGGAAGCGTTGTACTGGATAGGGAAGTCCTACAGTAAACTCGGGGAGTGGGAAAAGGGAATAAGCGCCTTCCGGAAAATCCTTGGCCGCTTTCCCGAGAGCGAATGGGCTGATGACGCGCTTTTTCTCACCGGGAATATTTACCGTGAAGCGGGTGACATAAAAAAAGCACTTGAGTATTATGGGCGACTGGCAAAAGAATATCCCGAGAGTAATTTTGCCGACAGCGCAATCTGGTGGCAGGCATGGACGAACTATACGGCCGGTGATTATGAGAAGGCCGAGCAGACCCTTCAGAAACTGGTGAACCGGTATCCGCGGTCCTTTCTCGTGAACCAGGCGCGTTACTGGCAGGGCAGGGCCGCGGAGAAACGCAAAGACCTTTCCCGGGCAGCTGCCTATTACGAACGGGTGCTTAAAAAAGGCCCCTATACCTACTACGGTAGTCGCGCGGCGGAACGGCTCGCGGCCCTCGAAGGCGCGGATACGGTCGTGAAAACTGAACTTCCCGTTGACACCATCCTTTCATGCAAAGAAGGCGAGTGTTCGGACGATCCCCTGCATTCCTTTGACACGGATGACGGGCCGCCCGTCTGGACGGAAGAAACGAGGAAGCTGCTGGCCGCACAGCCCTCGTTCAGAAAGACCTTTGAGCTCATGTACCTGGATATGAAGAAAGAGGCCGCTGCTGAGTTATGGTCCCTGCAGGACAAGATGCCGCGAAAACGCGGAGCGCTCATCGGTCTTTCCAAGGCTTTCTTTGATCTTGGAGATTATTATCGTTCGCTTATGCTCGTGCTCAGAAATTACGAACGCTATCTTGAAGCGCCGCTGGACAAAACGCCTGAAGACTTGTGGCTCCTTGCTTATCCGCAGGCCTACTGGGAAAGCATACAGACCTATGCGAAGAAGTACAAGCAGGACCCTTATTTCGTTGCCGCTATTATGCGTGAAGAGAGCCAGTTTAATACCGAGGCACTGTCTCCTGCGGGCGCCCGAGGGCTGATGCAGGTGATGCCTTCCACGGGCGAGCAGGTGGCGAAGCAGATCAAAGCGCGGGGGTTCGACCGGGGAAAACTGTTCGATTCCGACATGAGCATCATGATCGGCACCTGGTATATCGGTCAGCTCATGAAGCGGTTCAAAGGTGATCCGCTGTTCGCGGCAGCGGCGTACAACGCAGGGCCGGAAGCAGTCGCGCAATGGCTCAAGAAAAATGGAAGCAGCAAGGACCGAGAAGCGTTCGTCGAGTCCATCCCCTTTATGGAGACCAGAGGGTACGTGAAGAAAGTGCTCAGGAATTACGCAGAATATAAGAGGATCTACGGCAAAGCCGCTGATATCGCGCCGATGCCGGTGCTTCTGCAGATTGATACGCTGGGGGCGGTTGCTGCGGACGGGCCGCCGAAAAATCAATAAATGTCGCAAAATAGAAACAGTGTAAATCTCCCCAGCCCCCTCTTTGTCAAAGAAGGGTGTTCCTCCCTTTGGAAAAGGGAGGTGAGGAGGGATTTTATGACTTACGGATTATGAGACAATACTATCGAGGGAAGATCATTTGACGGACCTTGAGAATAAATTTGCGGAGATCGAGAAGCGGGTGCGGCTGCTGGTTGCCCAGAACCGGCAGTTTAAGACCCGCGTCAAAGAACTCGAGAAAGAACTGACGCTGGCGAGGCGCGAGGCGCAGCAGTTCGAGCATCTTCGCGGCAATAAGCTGCATATAAAGGAAAAGATCGAGAGGATATTAGCATCCCTTGAAAACGCGGAGGGTAGGGGATGAGGAACGTATCTCTCAAAATATTTCAACACCATCTTTCATGGTAGCGTACTTCAATATTGGCAGCAAATCCTTTTTCATTCTGGTTGTATCGCCATAATAGGAAACTTTTCCAATATCAATAAAGTCCTTTGTGAGCGGGCTCTTTATACCGAATAATGCTGATGCTGCTTCACATATGTTTGCCGCCGTATATATCATCCACTCAGGCATTCTCCATGGTCTTTTGCATTTCCAAACAGCACAAGCAAAATTGAGGTATTCTTGCAGCGTCTGGTTACCATCATCTCCAATGTTATACGTTCCTGTAATTCTCTCTTTCAATACCGCGGACTTTACTGCTTCCAGGAAGTCATCTTTTGATATTAGGTGAATCCATGTTGGTTCTTTCCATATACCCAACAACCATTTCTTTGCCAACCATCTCGCAACGTCCGGCATCAAAATTCCATTGCCGTACACCATTCCTACTCTGAGAACAACTCCACCCGGATATTCCCTCATAAGAATCTTTTCTTCTTCTAACCGTGTCTTTGCATGAAATGATATCGGAGTCTTGTCCAATCGGTTCGTAGAAGGGCTGTCGAAATAGGTCGGTCCTTCCACATGCGGAAAGCTTATTAAAACTATTCTTTTAACTCCCTTTTCCTTTGCAACGGATACGAGGTTCTCGAAGTATTTTGTGTTCGTTGTTGGTAAAAATTTCTCCGGATGAGCCGAGAACAGAACACCGGCATAATGAACAATTACATCGACACCTTCAATACAGTCGTTTAGGCTTTCTCTATTGTTCAAATCACATTTAAATACTTTTACTCGTTCATTCCTTCTGATGTCAGGATGTACATCTCTATGGTGAACCATCAGGTTCAACAAACAGTCGGACGTATTAATTAAATATCTTGATGTAAGACCACCAAGATTACCCGCAGCGCCGGTTATGCATACTCGTTTCATGGTTTTAATTTATTCCCGAACGTTTAAGCTAAGCCACGCAAGCCGCAGGTCGTAGCGTCGGTCTTGAACGCATTATTATGCAATCGTATCGGCCCGCTTATTTTTATTACGCGAATCGATAATTCTTAAGAGATGGGACGCAAGCATGACCATTTCTTGGCCTCAGTATGGTCCGTGATAGTTACTGTCTTATGTGAGTGTGGGTTCTTATAGGAGCCTATCGCACCTGCAAAAAGATGCGCCAATGCTTCGCGTTCGGGCTTTGGCTGTTGAATATTAGTTAATGGCCCACTGTCAGTGTTAAATGCTTTTCGTATAAGCTCAACTCCAATATCAGTGTCTGCAAACCCTCCTGCTGCTCTGACAGCTTCCTCCACGGTGCGGAATGCAATAAATACAGCGTCGGCAAGTTCGCCTCGTGCGAGAGATATCCAAACTCGATCAGCTATAGAAGGATGAAACAATGTTTTTGGAAATGCAGCAGCCCTTCGGAATTTGTCGAATCGATCACGATCGACTAACTCCTTGCCACGACGCCCAAGAATTCGGAACCCGTTCTTGCCGTTTGATCCAGGTGCCGGAAGCAAAAAAGCGTTGACTTCTAGCCAATGGAGAGCTTCGATCAGTGCAATCTCAACTTGACTTTCTTTCTGTCCATTATATGGGCGCTCTTGCCCCGAGGGAGGGTCAATTGATATGACTACGTCTCGGTGGACCATCTCTTGTTGAAGGTTTGTAGCCGCAACCTGTAGAAGATTGAAAGCCAACTCTTCTGGTGCTAGTCCAAGCAGCACATCTGTGTCTGGTATTATTCCGTAAATTTTGATCTCTTTATCTCCTGTCGTGATTGAATTCCTAAGAATACATTGCTGCATAACCAGTTCTTATCGGGACATATTACAGTAGCATAGCTTATATGCATGGTCAAGATGATTTAATAAAAGAACTTGACGCAATCCGCGGAAGTCACTACAGTTGATATTGATTCCGCACAATCGGAGTAGTATATTTATTAAACCGTCTTAAATAGAAACGACAGAAGCATAAATCTTCCTCGCACTCCTTCGGGAAAGATACGGAATAGGAGCTATGAAAAAGAAACCATCATTCGATGTCTCCATAGTACGCTGCCCTGATTACGACCGAAACAGAGTGCAGTCCGCGGTGCGACAGGCTGTGGACCTGCTCGGCGGCATGGGGATGTTCGTAAAGCCCGGGGAGCAGGTGCTAATCAAGCCGAATCTGCTCAAGGCCAATCGACCGGAAGACGTAGTCACTACGCATCCCGAAGTCGTGCGTGCGGTCATTCGACTTGTCCAGGAAGCAGGCGGCACGGCCATGGTGGGGGACAGCCCCGGGCTCGGCGATCTCCGCAAGGTCTGTGAAAAGGCCGGGGTCATGGATGTGATACAAGAAGAAGGCGCGCTGCTTGCGGATTTCGACGAGGTGGTTACGGTCAAGAATAAGGGCAGGTTTCAACGATTCGAAATTGCCCGCGCTGTCCACGAAGCGGACGCGGTCATCAATCTTCCGAAGCTCAAGACGCACGGCATGACAACGCTTACCGGCGCGGTAAAGAACCTCTTCGGCTGCATTCCGGGCAAGCGCAAGGTCCAGTGGCATTTCAATACCGGGGTGAACCACGAGCTCTTTGCGCAGATGCTCGTGGAACTCTGTATGCTGATCAAACCGCGGCTTTCGATTATGGACGCAGTTATCGGCATGGAAGGCAATGGCCCGGGCAGCGGAGATCCGCGTTCCATCGGCGTCGTGCTTGCCGGAGCAGACGCGGTGTCCGTGGATGTCGTGTCCTCCGTACTCGTGGGCGTACTGCCCGAGAGACTGCCGATCATACGGGCTGCCGCAACAGCGGGTATCGGCGAAACGCGGCTCGACCGTATTACCATACTCGGCGAGCCTCTTGCGCGCGCGGCCATAAAGAATTTCCGCTTGCCGCCGCAGGTACACACTGAATGGCCGCTGCCGGAATGGCTCCGCGGCTCACTCAAGAATGCCTTGACCACGAAGCCGATGATCAATCATGCTGTCTGCCTCCAGTGCAATATCTGCCAGGACCATTGCCCGCAGGGCGCGATTACTACGAAAGAAAAAAAGCTTGAGATACGCTACCGCGACTGCATCCGTTGTTTCTGCTGCCAGGAATTTTGCCCGCATGGCGCCATAACCGTAGGCAAGGGATGGGCGCTCAAGATGATACGGTAGGTTTGTCATCGAGGGCAAAATTGAGTATTATTCAAGAGATTTTTAGGAGGATACGTCATGAAAGTATGTTTTCCAACACAGAATAATGAGGGGATAAACAGCGCGGTATATAACCATTTCGGCTCCGCCCCGGCATTCGTAGTGGTCGATACGGACACGAGCACTATTGCGACGATCAACAACAAGGACCAGCACCATTCGCACGGCGCGTGCAACCCGATGAAGGCGCTCGATAATCAGAATGTAGACGCCATCGTCGTCGGCGGCATCGGCGCGGGCGCGCTTGCCGGGCTGAATCGGATGGGGATCAAGGTTTACCGTTCTCAAGGAGCCACAATACAGGAGAATGTCGCGATGTTCAAGAAGAGGACGCTTGCGGAGCTGACGCCCGCACAATGCTGCGGCGGCCACGGCGCCGATGGGGGATGCGCGCATTAATTTTCGGCCCGGATTTTTCTATCGCGGGACTTGTGCTGGTCAGGTATCCAGGGCAGTCCTCACTTTTTTAAGAAAATCCATCGGGGCAATCGGCTTCATGACCAGTTCCATCCCGCTATCAAGGAGTCTCTCCCGCTGCAGTTTGTCCGCCGGGTATCCGCTCATAAACAGTATTTTTATGCCGGGTTTTATCTTTCGTATCTCATCAGACGCTTCCTTACCGCTCTTTTTCGGCATGATGACATCGAGAACGACGAGCTGGATTGTGTCTTGATTTTTCATAAACTTGTCGACTGCGTCCGCTCCATCCGCTGCTTCCAGCACGGTGTAGCCGAACTGTTCGAGCACGGTTCGTGAGAGTTTGCGCACTGCAGCATCATCCTCGACAACGAGCACGGTTTCTCTTCCGCCAAGAGGCTTTTCTACGGGAGCAGCCGCGGGCGTACCGACTTTTTCATTTTCGATTCCCATCAAGGGAAAATAGATCCGGAAGGTCGTCCCTTTGCCCGGCTCACTGTAAACATTGATATGACCGTGGTGTTGTGTGACGATCCCGTAGACCATGGAAAGACCGAGGCCGGTGCCTTTGCCCGCTTCTTTTGTCGTATAAAACGGCTCAAAAATCCTTGTGCGCATTTCCTCGTCCATTCCCGTCCCGGTGTCCGTCACCGAGACCAGTGCGTACGCGCCTGCTTTCCCAAAACCATGCACCCGGATAAATGCGTCGTCAAATTCAATCGTTTCGGTTCCAATAGTAAGCTCGCCGCCGCGCGGCATTGCGTCCCGGGCATTGGTTGCGAGGTTCATCAATACCTGTTCGATCTGTCCCGGATCCGCGTTGATGATAACCGCTTCCTTTTTTAGCGCCATCCTCAATGCAATATCTTCGCGCATGACCCTTCTTAAAAGCGAATCCACCCGTTGAATGATCTTGTTCAGATCGACGTGCTGCGGATTCAGCACCTGCTTCCGGCTGAAGGCAAGAAGGCTGTTGGTCAACTGGGCCGCCCGGTCGGCCGCATCGAGCATATGCTCCACGTTCGACCGCAGCGGGTCCTCCTTATCCATCTTCATGCGCAGCAGGTGTCCGTATCCGATGATCGCCGAGAGGATATTGTTGAAGTCGTGGGCCACGCCTCCGGCGAGCTGGCCGACTGCCTCCATCTTTTGAGACTGCCGAAACTGATCTTCGAGTTTTTTCCGACCAGAAATATCCCGTATGATCCCTACGGAAAAACATTTGTCCTTAATACGCAGGCCTGAAACAGAAAGTTCTACCGGTATCTCCGTGCCGTCTTTTTTGAGAGCCGCGACTTCATATGTTTTTCTTAACCCCTTTGACACGCGGCCTGCTTCAACAAACCGGTTGAACGCGTTTTTATGCGCTTCCCGATACCGGTGAGGAATGATAAGGGTGAGCTCTTTTCCCATCACCTCGTTGGCGCTGAAACCCAACATCCTTTCAGCAGCGCGGTTCCAAAAAGTAATAGCGCTCTTATCATCGATCATCACAATGGCATCAGCCGCGGTATTGGTGATAATGCGTAATTTACTTTTGCTCTCAAGGAGAGATTCCTCCGCCCGTTTGCGCTCCGTGATATCCTGCAGGGTCTGGATGGCCGCAATCAAGACTCCTTTGGCATCGTACACAGGGGCGGCGTCGAACAGGAGATATCTGTCCTTGCCGTTCAGGTCCCGGCGCCAGGCTTCCGCGTGCAGGGCATTGGGCGCGAAGGGTGATTTTATGGAGACGTCGTACAGGCCGGGGAGTTTGTCGAAATCCGCGTCTATGACGATATCCGCAAGGACCGGACGCTTCTGGCCATAGAAGGGTTTCCACTGGTCATCCGTCCCGATCATGTCGTCCGCCGGGACCCCGGTCAACCCTTCGCAGGCCTTGTTCCAGATCACGATTTTGTGCCGCGGATCCAGAACAAAGGTGGCGACCGCGGAATTCTCCATCAAGTTATCAGCGAACCTTTTTTGCTCCTGTAATGCTTCCTCGGCTTGTTTCCGTTTCGCGTTGGCCCGTTGAAGCTCAAGGACCTTTTCCTCCAGTTTGGTCGCTATGATCGTGCCGTATTTCCTGAGATATTCTTCATCTTCTTCCACCAGTTTCGCGGCAACGGCGGGCTTCACCGCGAGTTTGCAATTCTCCAGCAGGTCCTTGATCTCATTCCATAACTCCTCGGGCTCTTTCGGTTTTATGATAAAGGCGTCCGCGCCCAGGGACATCGCGAATTCTATTTCTTTGTGGCCGTTATAACTGGCGGAGAAAAAGATAAAGGGGATGTTTTTCAAGTTTTCATCCGTCTTGACGTTCCTCAGGAACTGGTATCCGTCCATCCTCGGCATCAAGCCGTCCGAGATTATCAGGTCGGGTTTATGAGTTCTGGCAAGTTCAAGCCCCTCCTGACCGTCGACAGCCTCTATGACTTCGCATCCATGCCGTTCGAGGTTGTAGCGCAGAATACTGCGATCATCGGCATTGTCATCAACAATCAATGTTTTCATGGCTTCTCGTGCCCGATCACCCGCTGAATCTGTTCCACGATCGTTAGGGGGTCTATGGGTTTTTCGAAATAGCCGACGCATCCCGCCGAGAGGATCCGTTCGCGGTCGCCGGTCAAGGCGTACGACGTTATGGCGATAATCGGAACGTTAGAACATGCTTCCGCTTTTTTTATTCGCCTGGTCGCCTCGATACCGTCTATGCCGGGGAGCCCGATGTCCATGATGATGAAACGAGGTCTTACGCTTGCGGCGAGCTCAATTGCGTCTTCCCCCGTTTCCGCGGCCAAAACCTCGTATCCGCTCCTCTTGAGGGCATAAGCTATGAGCTTCAGACTGTCTTTGTTGTCTTCGATAACGAGGACTTTCTGCATGTTATTCCCCTCTACGCATCGGGATTCTTATTGTAAAAGTGCTTCCTTCGCCGTATCTGCTTATACAAATTATATCACCTTTCAGCACGTGCGTTACGAGTCTTCTGGTCAGATACAGGCCGAGCCCGGTGCCGGGAATGCTCGCTTTGGGCGCGGTGACCAGCCGCATAAAAGGCTGAAAGAGTTTAGGGAGATCTTCTTCCCGGATGCCGATGCCGGTGTCGGCCACACTGATCTCAATGAGATCAGTGTGGAGTCGCGCAGCGACACTCACGCTTCCCTTGTCCGTAAACTTCACCGCGTTGCTCACGAGGTTCAATACGCACTGAAGCAGCCTCCTCCTGTCCGTATGCATCTGTTGGTGGATTGATTCAACGTTCAAGTCAAGCACTTTCTCCTTGATGTCTCTTGCAAAGGTCGCAGCAGCCTCGGATAGAAGCTCGGAGAGATCAAAATCCTCGACAACGGTCTCGACCTTGCCAGCCTCTATCTTCGAGACGTCTATCACGTCGTTTATCAATGCCAACAGGTGTTTTCCCGACCTCAGAATCGCGGACAGGTTCTCCTTCTGTTCCTCAGTCAGCGGCCCCATCCATTCGTTCATCAGGATGCTGGAATAGCCGATCACGGAATTGAGCGGGGTCCGCAGTTCATGGCTCATGGACGCGATGAACAGGGACTTGAGGCGATCCAGCTCTTTCAGCTTTATATTTGCCTCGGACAGTTCTTTGGTCCGCTCAATGACCCGCTGTTCGAGCTCTGTGTGCGCTTTCCGGAGAGCGGCCTCCGCGCGTTTTCGTTCGATGGCGATACCGGCGATGTTGACGCCGATGTCGATGAGTTGCTTCTCGGAGGGTCCGGGACTTTTTACCTCGCGGTAATACATGGCGAACGAGCCGAGCACCGCGCCCCGATGAGAGATGATCGGAGTCGACCAGCAGGCACGTAACGGCGCGGCGAGGTCGGCGAGGTCCGGGTAATCGGCCCAGAGAAGGTCTCGAAGGATATCGGTCACGATGACGGGCTTCCGTCGATACATGGCCGTTCCGCAGGAGCCGGCCCGCGGACCGATACTGGCGCCGTCGACGGCCTTCCAGTAGGCCTCGGGCAGGCTCGGGGCCGCGCCGTGCCGCATATGCACCCCATCGTCGTCAAGGAGCAGGACGGAGCTGAGCATGCCCACGGACTGAGACTCGATGAGGCGCACCAGGCTTGTAAGCACATCCTCAAGCGGAGCATCCGTAGCTATCATCTCGAGGATGCGTTTTTGGCCGTCCTGCAGGGCCTCCGCTTGAGCTCGCTCGGTAACGTCTCTTAAGATTCCCACGGCAGTCCATTGCTCTTTTACTTTTAACGCGGAAATCGAGACTTCTATGGGAATTTCGGTCCCGTCTTTTTTCAAGCCCTCGCCTTTGTAAACCTCTCCGACATAAAGGCCTTCGCCGGTCGCTTTGAATCCCTCATACCCTTTCCTGAGAGCATCGTGGTAGCGCTGGGGCACGATCAGGCGGCTCAGCTCCATTCCCAAAGCCTCCTCAGAGGTGAAGCCGAAGATCCTGCTTGCGGCTTCGTTCCAGAAAGAGATTCTCCCGTCATGGTCCAACATAATGATCGCATCGAGCGCCGAGGAAGCGATGTTTCTGAATTTTTCCTCGCTTTCCCGCAGCGCTTCTTCAGCGTGTTTACGGTCCGTAATGTCGTTGACGGTCAACACCGCGCCCTGCCGGCGCCCATCCGCGTCGCGTACCGGCGCGGCGTTCATAGACAGCCAGAGGATTTGTCCGGACTGCGGATCAAGGAGGCCCATCACGACATCGCGCACTGTCTCGCCGCGCAGCGCCCGAAGAGACGGCCATTGGTCGAAACTCGAAACAGGCCGCCCATCCTCCCAAACGGGTTTGAACCGCGCGGCCCGTTCGGCAACCGGTAAGGTCTTTGTCACCTTGTAGAAGCTGAATATGCGTTCCGCGGCCTCGTTCGCTCGAATGATTGTGCCGTCCGGGGCGTACAGGACGACGGCGGCTACCATGGAAGAGAATAAGGTGTCGAGTTCCGCGACCCGCGCCTCGGCGCGCACTCGCTCTTGCTCCAACCGGACCAACAGCAGTTCACGTTCCTGCTCGGCCTGTTTGCGCTCGATGAATTGACCGATTTGGCTGCCGATCGTAGATAACATCTTGAGCAGTTCCTCATCGGGACGGCGCATCTCGCGAACGAAGAAGGCCATCACTCCGAGGATCTCGCTTCCGAGCATGACCGGGAACGCAAAGGCGCTCTGAAGTCCCGCTTTCGCTGCCATGGCGGCGCGTGAAAAGTTCGGGTCCGTTACCATATCCGCAATCCATTCCGGCCGGCCGTTTTGCCAGACCCGGCCGGGCAGGCCCACGCCCGGGGCGAAACCGGTCCGTAGACAAAAGACAATAAATTCGCTTGCGTCTATGGAGGGGACATGCCAGGTTTCCGCGCAGCGAAGCAGGTTTGCATTGCGGTCAACGCTCCAGAGTTCTCCCAATTCCCAACCGAGATCCTCGCAGATGACTTGCAGGAGCCGGGGCGCGGCCTCGGCAAGGGTTGAGGACTCGGCCAACACGCGCGCGACGGCGTACTGGGCGGCTAGACGTTGTTCCGCCCGCTTGCGTCCGGCCACAGATGCATGAATGGACAGAAGATAGTTCCTCAAACGCAAAACACCGAGCAGAAGCAGGCAGGAGATGACGAAGGCAAATACTTCCGGAAGGTCGAAGCGCACTTGTGCGTCGCCGGTCAGAATGGAAATAAAGGATACGACGCGGCGCCAGGCCATCAAAACCATCGCGATTGAGATCGCTATCCAAGCCGTCTTTCGGCCAGTGACGCGGACCAAGAGCAGAGCATAGATGGCGGCAGCCAACTGCATTCCGATAGACAGCAGAAATAAAATAATAGTGATCATGTTTCCGTGATGTTCCTAATCCTAAAATCTTTGACAGGACAACTGGATTTATAGGATGTCTGAATCTTTAAATCCGATGTCGCTTAGAAGCGTCTGCTCCTGATATCGTGTAGTCCAGCCTAAGATTTCAGTTTTGGTTTGTGCGGGTTAGGTCTATTCATCATCCGGGGCGAATTCCACGCGGTTGCGTCCATTCTCTTTCGCCCGGTAGAGGGCCGAGTCCGCGGCCCGGACGAGGGTGTTCATATTCCGTCTTTTTGCTTTATCACTTGCCGCAACGCCCATGCTTACGGTGATTGGGATCATGCCCTCCTGGGTGTTTATGCGCTCGCCCCCTATGCGTTTACGGAACCGTTCGGCAACTGCTGCCACGTGTTTTGCGTCGCAACCCGGCAGTACGATGAGAAACTCCTCGCCGCCGTAGCGGCCCACTGCGTCATACGGCCGCACCAGAGAGCGCATGCTTTCGGCGGTTACGCGTAACACCGTGTCTCCCGCAATGTGGCCATAGGAATCATTGACCTTCTTAAAATGATCAAGGTCGGCCATGATCACGGCTACACTGGTGCCTTCCCGCTCGGCCCTTGCCAGTTCCTGTTCCAGGATACGGTGTATCTCCTCGTGATTCCACAATCCGGTAAGCGAATCATGGAGCGAAAGCGATATTGTTGCCTCATAGAGCCGCGCATTCTGAATCGCAATTCCCAGTTGGTTCCCGATCGACTGCATCAGCCTTATTTTGGAGTCATCTATGACGGCGTCAACGGGGATATAGAGGTCCAGAACACCTTCGACCCGGTCTTTTGTTTTCAGGGGAACAACAAGATGCCCGTGGGGGGGCGTACCAGGAAGGACGATAGTGTGTCTTGCATCGTGCGCAGAATTCGTGCAGACAATGATCTCTCCTGTCTTCGCAACACTGCCGCAAAGGCAGTCTCCGACCTTCATATCCTTGTGCAGTTGCAAAAATGCGTCGGAATGTCCCACATTGGCGATCATTCTCATCCTGTCGCCTTCAATAATAAAGATGCCGCCCTTGTCAACAGCGAAGAGCTCGAGTCTCGCAATGGTCTTCAGGACTTCCGCGAGCAATTCCTCCATTTTTAGCGTCTGGCTGATGACTGACGAGACTTCGTAGAGAATCGAAGTTTCCTCATGCCGTTGATGAAGCTGCTCATTTGCGCTTGATAGTTCCGAGGTGCGTTCTTTGACACGCGTTTCCAATTCTTCGTGGGCCTTCCGGAGCGCCTCCTCGGATTGTTTCCGCTCGGTAATGTCCTCGAGAACGCCATCCATCCATTTGATTTCATGCTGCTCGTCATAGTGCACCGCGGCGGTAGCTGAACACCATATGGGCGTCCCGTCCTTTTTACGCATGGCCAGTTCCCTGTTTTTCACAAAGCCGTTTTGCTTGACCTCTTCAAGGAAACGCTTTCTGTCTTCAGAATTCTGGTAGAGGTCGGTCACCGCAATTTTCCTAAATTCCTCTACGGATCCATATCCGAACATCTTGTACATAGCCGGGTTTGCCTGGATAAACCCGCCCCGGCCGGGGGTATTTCTGTAGATCCCGATGTTTACGTTGTCAACCAGGGTGCGGTATTGCTCCTCGCTATTGCGCAGTCCCTCCATGGTTTGTCTGAGTTGATCGGTCATGAAGTTGAAGGTTTGGGCCAGAGCGCCGATTTCGTCTTTGCGCTTCACAGCCGCAGTCAGATCCAGGCTGCCTGACGCGATCCGGGCGGCTGTTTCGGACAGATCAGCCAGTGGCATGGCAATACTGTGGGTAACGCTGAGTGAAGCGAATACCGCGATGAATATGGCCGCTAAGGCCACGCTTCCGTTAACAGCCAGCAATACGCGCGTGGTCTGCCCGTATTCGGTCTGCATTTGTTTAGCTTCCCATTGAACGGCTAAATGCTTTTGCGCGCCTTCAGACTCAGAAATGGCCAGCATGGCGCTGATGACGATCATGGGCAGGAGAACGACCGATACAAACGCCAGGATGAGTCGGGTACGGATGGAGTCGAGCCGGGAAATTGCCGCGGTTTTTTGTTCGGACATACTGCCTCCCCATTGAGTATATCACAAGGCTGAGGCCTTTCTTAAAAACTTATCGGCAAGAATATGTGCTTTTTGCAAGTCTGTCAACGGGTTCCGGGCACGCCCGTGCGCGTCTGTTGCTTAAGGCCTGCGCGCGCGTGCTGCGGGCTTTTTGGGGAACTTCCTGGTTCAATTCGCTTTTTCATATTGACAGGGCTCTGATGACAGGGGTAGAATTTAATAAAGAATAGAGGATAAATATAGCCCTAATTCACCTGTTGTTAGGGAAAGAGGGAGGAACGTTATGGATTATATTACGCTCGTTAACCTGGTATTCAGTATCACTATCGTGTTTCTCGGTATAAAGAAATACCGGGAAACAGGAGCTAAAGCGTTTATTTTCATAGCCCTCGGGTTCCTCATGTACGGGATCTCGCATTTCTCGCTCCTGATGGGCTTGGGCGTCGCTAAAGAGGTCCTTGTAACAGTGAGAACCGCCGGATATGTCCTGGTTATTATAGGACTGCTGGTATAAAGAGTCATGGCCTGTCCAACTTTGAAAAGGGGGAAGGAATAAGCCATATCCCCCTGTTACGAGAAGAGTAAAACAGCAAGGCGGTAACCGTGAACCTCGGCACAAAAACAACTGCGCTGCTCGCGGCGGTCGTCTCATCGGCGCTCGTAATCACGAGTCTTTTCTTGTTGCATTATCAGGAAGAGTCGCTCAAACAGACGATTTACAAGGGCGTGGACGGCCAAGCAATGACGGCAGCCCAGGGTATAGAAGCATTCATAGCGCAAGGTCTGAGGGAGTCCAAGGCCGTTTCCGACAACATGCCGGTGACGGCCCTTCTTCAGAACAGGCCCGGCGCTGTCGAACCCTATCTAAAACGGATGGCCCGGACCTTTTCTGAATTCCAGGACGGGATTTTTATACTCAACGGTGAGGGGACGTTTTTGGCGGATTATCCTCCTCACCCGGAATTGCAAGGCCAATCGTTCGCCTTCCGCGAATACTACCAGCGCACTCTTCAAGAGGGCCGGGGGGTCGTCAGCAAACCTTACCAATCGAAGAGAACGGGCCTGCCGGTGCTGACGTTTACCGCGCCGGTGCGGGACCCTCAGGGTAAAATCATAGCTGTTCTGGCCTGCTCGGTAAACCTTCTTTCTCAGGAAGCGTTAGGCGGCTACCGGAAGCAGAAGTTCGGAAATTCCGGTTACCTGTATGTCTTCGACAGATCGCGCCTCCTGGTCCTGCACCCGGACGACGCTCGGCTGCTGACGCATGTCGAAGCGGGGAAAAATAGGATCTTGGAAGCGGCGCTCAAGGGTTTTGAAGGAGGGGGAGAGACCGTAAATTCAATGGGCGTGCCCATGCTGCTTGCGGTCAGGCAGATTCCGAAAGTTGAATGGGCCGTTGCGGTCCAGGTAACGCAGGAGGAAGCCTACGCGCCGGTTGCGGAAGCGCGTAAGCGTATCATTTTCATATCAGGCATCACGATACTGCTGGCGATCATCCTCGGCGCCGCGGCCATTCGTCGCATCACCAGACGGCTCGAACAATTAGAGCGCGTTGCCTCACAGATAGAGACTGAACTCGACGAAGCGGAGACGAAAGGGGTGCACGATCTTGCGCATTCCGCCCTGGATAGTCTAAAAAAAGTTAAGCCCCACGATGAGATCGGCCTGCTCGCATCATCCTTTTTGCGCCTTACTACAAAACTCAACCAGACACTCGGTTCCTTGCAGCGTTCCGCCGAGGACTGGCAGCGCACGTTTAACTCGGTGAACGAGGCGGTGGTGACGCTCGACCTGTCCGGACGAATCGTGAAGATGAACCACCGTGCGGAAGACTGGTTCAGGACGTCGTTGCAAAAAGTTCGGGGTCAATACGGCTATCGCGTGATATTCGGCGCCGGCACGCTTCCCGGGAATTGGCCGGACCTTGCATTGCTTAAGGAGCATCAGAAGGTGAAATGGTCTGAAGGTCTTGAAACGCCTCACGGCATATTCGAATTCACCATTACTCCGGTCTCCGGCCATGAGGCAACCACGGGAGCGGTCCTGGTAATAAGCGACATTACCGAGCGAGTCAAGTCCGAAGAGCATATTCGAGAAATGGCGTTTTACGATCAGCTCACCGGCCTGCCGAACCGGCTTCTGTTGCAGGACCGCATGCAACAGGCCATTGCCCTGGCCGGTCGCAGCGGCAAGAAGGCCGCGATTATGTTCGTCGACCTCGACCGCTTTAAAGAGATCAACGATCTTTACGGCCACGACGTGGGTGATGAGGCGCTCAGAGAGACGGCCCGCCGGATTTCCGCATGCCTTCGTAAAAACGATACGCTTTCACGGATCGGCGGGGATGAGTTTGTCGTTGTGCTTCAGGATATTCACCTGCGCGAGACCACCCAGATCGCGGAGAGAATCATTGGGCTCCGGGCATTGTCGAGCGACATTCAGGGCCGTGAATTTACCATTAGTTCCAGCATCGGGATAGCGTTTTTCCCCGATGATGGGGAAGACAGCGAGACCCTGCTCAAGAACGCGGATACTGCCATGTACCGGGCAAAGGGCAAGGGCCGCAATAATTACCAATACTATTCTGAAATAACGAATGGCCCCGCGGAACCGGTCAACCTGAATAACGGTTAAAACTTCTCCGTAGCTTGTGGCCGGCTCATTCAGAAGGTCAAACGTCAACTGCCGGGTTTATTCATCATCACGAGCCGTTTCCACGCGGTTGCGTCCGTTGCTCTTCGCCCGGTAGAGGGCCGAGTCCGCGGCCCGTACAAGGGCGTTCATGTTCCGTCTTTTATCCTTACCGCTTGCAGCGACCCCCAGACTTATGGTGACCGGTATCATCCCCTCCGGGGTGTCTATGCTCTCGCCCTCTATGCGTTTACGAAAACGTTCGCCGATCATTTCAGGGCACGTGTCATTGCACCCGGGCAGCACAATGAGAAACTCCTCGCCGCCGTAACGGCCTACGGCGTCGTAAGACCGTATTAAGGAGAGCATTCTATTGGCGGCGACGCGCAACACGACGTCTCCCGCCATGTGTCCATACGTATCATTGACCTTCTTAAAATGATCGAGATCGAGCATGAGAATGCCGACCGTGGTCCCTTCCCGGTCAGCCCTGGCCAACTCCCGGTCGAGAATACGGAGGATCTCTTCATGGTTCCAGAGACCGGTAAGAGGATCGTGGGTGGCCTTGGCCCGGAGGGCTTCGCGAGCCGTTATCAACTCCTCCTGTAATTCAATGATGCGCCTCCCTGCCCGGAGACGGACTTTAAGCTCATTGGACTTGAATGGTTTCGTAATGTAATCATCAGCGCCGGCTTCCATGCCGGTGACCAGGTCCTCCTCCTGCTGCAGCGCCGTCAGGAGGATGATGTAGGTATAGGGCTCTTTGATGTTTTCCCTGACCTTGCGGCAAATCTCTACGCCGTCCATACCCGGCATCATCCAGTCAAGGATGGCAAGATGGGGGGCGTCTTTTTCCTGAAGGGCCTGCCATGCTTCGTTGCCGTCTTTGGTGACGACCACCTCGTAACCCCATTTGGCCAATTTGGCCTCAAGGAGGCGGCGAGAAACAGGGTCATCTTCCGCGATCAATATTCTCATGCCTGGCTCTCCCCGACAAACCGCTCAAGCGCCTTTGTCAAACGGTCCATTTCTTTTTCAAGAGAAGTAAATACTTCCTTCGCGTTGGTGAGGTCGCTATTTTTCCCCATCCGTTCCAGCTTCCAGGCCAGGTCGTAGGCATTGCGGCCGCCGAAATTACCGACTACGCCCTTCAATTTATGTGAAGCCCGATCAACAGCAGGGGCGTTCCCTTCATTTACGGCCTGACGAATTTGCGCGACCATGGTCGGGCACTCTTTTACAAACAGCTCTACAATCTCCTTGAGAAAATTCTTGTCTCCATCAACGGAAGCGAGGGCGTCCTCCTTGTTGAAAACAGCTTCCGTTACGTTGTTGGGTTGGCGGGCGATTTTCGCGGTATCTTTTTTCCCGGACGGAGCGGGAACGGAAATCAGTGCCTCGATAGCTGAAAAAAGTTCACTCGGCCTGAGCGGCTTTGAGACATACCCATCCATCCCCGCATCGAGACACATTTCGCGGGTCCCTTTCATGGCGTGTGCGGTCAGGGCTATGATCGGCAGGTGCGTTCCAACGGTCTTTTCCTTTTTTCGTATAACAGCGGTGGCCTCAAAACCGTCCATCTCCGGCATCTGTATGTCCATCAAAATGAGGTCGAACAGTTTATCACCCTGATGTTCGAGCGCCGTGATCGCCTCTTTTCCCGTGTCTACGGCAACAACGGAATGGCCGCGCTTCGTAAGCATGGCAATCGCCAATTTCTGGTTGACTGCGTTGTCTTCTGTTAGCAAGATCCGAAGGCGGCGCTGTTTTTCACGCAGCGTGTGGCAGGTCACGAGCTGCGTCCGGTCAATTGCCGGCTCCGCTTTTCCAAGGACGGTCGTGATGGCATCCAGCAGGGACGACTGTTTGATCGGCTTGGTCAAGTAGGCGGATATGCCCACCTCACGGCAGCGGGAGGCGTCGCCACGCTGGCCCGAGGAGGTGAGCATCATGATCGCGGCCCCGGCGATATCGGAACTCTGCTTAATCCTTTCCGCGAGTTCAAAGCCGTCCATGTTCGGCATATTTGCATCGAGAAGCAGCAGTTGGAACGGCAGTCCTTTTTGCTTGGCAATCTGCATCATTTGCAAGGCCGCTGCGCCGCTGTCGGCAACAGTGGGCCTCATACGCCAGCTTTTGAGCATTTCTTCAAGAATGCGGCGGTTGGTTGCGTTGTCGTCCACCACCAGCACGGACAGGTCCTGGAGGTTTTCCCGTTTCTCGGGAACCGTGCGCATGATGGGGCCCTTCTGCAGGCCAAGACGAACCGTGAAATGAAAAACACTGCCCTTATTGACGTCGCTTTCCACCCAGATGCGGCCGCCCATTATCTCGACCAGTCTGGCGGAGATGGTCAGGCCAAGCCCGGTCCCGCCGTACTTGCGGGTTGTGGAGGCATCAGCCTGTGAAAAGGCCTCGAAGATCCGTTCGCGTTTTTCGGGAGAAATGCCGATACCGGTGTCGGCAACGGCGAAATGCAGATGAAGCTCTTCTCCCTTCAGCGTTTCAGGACGGACGGACACCACTACCTCGCCCTTTTGCGTGAACTTGACGGCATTTCCTACCAGGTTGACGATGATCTGTCTCAAGCGGCCCGGATCTCCCACCACGGCGTCGGGTACGTCGGATGCGATATCGTAGGCGATCTCAAGGCCCTTTTCCGAAGCCTGCGGAGCGAGCGTCTGCATGGTATCGCCCAGGTTGTCGCGTAGGCTGAAGTTAAGGTCCTCCAATTCCATCTTCCGCGCCTCAATCTTCGAAAAATCTAGGATATCATTTATGATGGTCAGCAGGGAATCGGCGGAAAACTTTACCGCATGGACATACTCCCGTTGTTCTTTGGTTAGTTGGGTATCCATGAGGAGTTCCGCCATCCCGATGATGCCGTTCATGGGCGTCCGGATCTCGTGGCTCATGTTTGCCAGGAACATGGATTTGAGGCGATCAAGTTCCTGCAACTTATTATTCGCCTCGGACAGTTCACGGGTCCGGTCCAAAACCCGTTTTTCGAGTTCGTCGTGAGCTTTCCGAAGCGCCTCCTCTGCACGTTTGCGCTCGGTGATGTCTTCCAAAACGCCGTCTACCCATTGAATGGCGCCCTGGTCGTCGAACTGGGCGGTCACGCTGAGCGATGTCCAAATGGGCGTCCCATTTTTTTTCTTCATTGCCATTTCCACGTCTCTGACGGTCCCAGTGGCGCGAAGTTCCTCGAAGAACTGCTTGCGGTCATCCGGGTTCTGGTAGATATTGTTTACCGGGGTCTTCATCAGGTGCTCGACCGCGTCATAGCCGAATATTTTCGCCATTGCCGGGTTTACCTGAAGATAGCGGCCATCCGGCGTTGTTCGGTACACCCCGATATTGATATTGTCAATGAGCGTACGATATCTTCCCTCGCTCTCACGAAGCGCCTCTTCCGTCTGTTTGCGCTCGGTAATGTCCTCAATAACGCCGTTCATAAACTTAAAGTCGCCATTTTCGTCATACTGCGCGGCAGCGGTAACTGCACACCAAATAGGCGTACCGTCTTTTTTTCGCAGTGCCAGCTCTTTGTTCTTTACGAAACCGTCCCGCTTTATCTCTTCTACAAAACTTTTTCTGTCCTCGGGATTGTGATACAGCCCGGCTACGGACACCCCCATAAATTGTTCGACGGAATCATAGCCGAACATCTTTGCTATGGCCGGGTTCGCTTGAACGAACCGGCCTTGCGGGCCGCTGGTATTTCTGTACACGCCGATATTTACATTATTGACAAGCGTTCGGAATTTGCCCTCGCTCTCACGGAGTGCCGCCTCTGTCTGCTTGTGTTCGTACAATTCCTGCTCAAGGCTCGTCAGGGTAGCCTGCAATCGGACGGCCATCTGAGAGAAGCTCTCTGCCAGGGTCCCCACCTCATCCCGGGTTCTGATGTGAAGCGAAGCTTGACGCACAGCTTCAAAGTCAGGGTAGTTCGCATTGTTGGAGGCAACGCTCGTTACTGCTTGCGTGAGCGTCTCGATCGGCTGAAGCGCCCGGCGCGCTATCCACCACGTCGCGCACGTCAGGACGAGCACCGCGACGAAGATAATCGCCGCAGCTACATATTGAAACAGACGCCTCGTGCTGAATAATTCATCTTCCTGCTGTTGAATCACCACTCCCCAGCCATTCTCTAATTCGCTGACGTACGCTCGCCAGCGCAGCCCGGACTCGTCGCTAAAGCTCATTTGACCGATAGTCCCTTTACGCAGGGCCGCCACAGGCGGGTAGGCGCTGAGGTCTCGTAATGAGCCGGTGTAGGCAGGGTCGGGATGAGCGAGCACCCGGTTTTGACGATCTATGAGATACGCAAAACCCGTCTTGCCCAACCGGGTGACTTGCACCTCTTCGGCCAGCTTATCCAGGACGGTGGCAAACATGCCCACGCCGACAATTCGGTTGGACTGGTTTTTAATCGGCATGGAGACCACCAAGGCGGGTTTGTGGCTCGTCTTGCCGATGAGGCTCTGATATGCTATTGGCGCGCCCTGGCGGGCCTGTTGGTACCAGGTGCGATCGCTATAGTCAATCGGCTTCTCGTCGTCATTTCGCGCAACGTTTTTCCCCGTCAGGTCGGTCGTGCTGATCAGGTACATATAGGGGTAAGCAACCGCCATTTTTTTGAGAAGCGGTTTCTGGCGTCCTGCTTTCATGCTGATGAGGTCCGGCAACGAGACAAGATTCCGCAGGCCGCTGAGGGGAGACTCCAGCCACACCGATACGATGGCGGACAACGTACGATTGGCGCTCTGCAGGCGCTCATTTGAGTCGCGCTCTATAATAGTTGCCGCGCGGGTGCCGATAAAAGCGGTCGCGGTCATCAGGACAACCACGGAAATCAGCAGGACCATTGCGGTGAGACGGAATCGCAGGCCAGTCGGACGATACAGGTTTTCTATTGTTTTCCTGAACGTGAGCAGTATTGGATTGGTTGAGGACACGGTATTTTACCTCATCACGTATGATTACTCCCCTTGGTCGAAATGACGATGGAATGCAGGCTGCTTCTGCATACTCATTTAATATATCACAAGCATGAAGCGAACGCAGCCAAAAGCAGCAGCAAGTCCTTTGGCGTGAAAGCCGCGTGTTCTCTCTATACTACAAATCCCTTATGGTGTCCCATTCTCTTTGTCCGGCTCAATTATTTCGACTATCGTTTCTTCAGCTTCTAACTCGGCAATTTCTTCCTCATCGATTTCGTATATGCGTTCTTCCGGAATCGCATCCGGTTGCTCTCCTCGTTCCCAGAGCTCCCGATGGATAAACGGTTTTATGCTGATCGGCATTGATGGATCGTTATAGAGCTCCCGAAGGTCCATGATCTTCAAGGCCGCAAGGAAGCGGACCGACAGGGCGAGCGGCGTGTGTTCGTTGCGTATAAGGGCGAGTTTGACCATATATCGACTGGACCAGTTCGCGTGTTCGGCAATGGTCCTGATGGTCCCCGGCGTGGTGTTTTTGCGGCTGATGACCTTGTATAAATGAGATTCCAGGAGATAGGGATTGCTCAGGCAGAGTTTCACCACCTCAGGGTATCCGTCCAGGATCATTTTCTGCAGCACGTCGCCGGACACGATTTTTGCAAGGCTCTTTTTGATGCCGAGCTCCATGGTGGGGACCTTTTCGATGATGATGGCCTCGATTTTTCTTCGGAATACGGGCGGAAGAAAACGGCTGCGCGAAATTTCAGCAAGATCGAAGAGTCGCAGGTAGCGAGCGATCGAGACGGATATTGAGAGGGGGGTCTTGGGATTCTTGGCGAGCGCCAGGCGGATGGGATAACTTTAGGACAATCGCTTGTCTTTGCCGATCATCTCGAGAATGTCCGCGGGCAGGTTCTTCCTGGTCGCCATGACCAGGACATCATCTTCGCTCAGGTGTCTGTTCCCGAGCAAGGCCCTGACCACGTTGGGCGACGAGTCATGGAGAAACCGGGAAATATCTTCCTCACGCGCGGACCGCGCCTGTCCTATTCGTGCCTCCTCGGTCTCGCTCATGACAGTATTATACGAGTTTTCAAACCTATTGACAAATCCAAAACTTTTCTGTATTTTTATACTTCAATGATGTGGTTTTGGGCGCCTCCTCCGGTAAGTTGCTTCGCAAGTATTGCAGGAAGCGTTGATTTGTTCTGAGTCGTGTTTACGAAACAGCGCGTGAAAAGGTTTTCAGTGTTCATCGAGGGTTGCAATGGAACGTACGCTCCTTCTGAACGCAACATTTGAGCCGTTAAAGATCATCTCATGGCAGCGGGCGATCACCCTGTTGTCCCAGGGCAAGGTTGAGGTAATCGACTTCTACGACCGCGACATCCGGGGTGTGTCCATCACCTTCAAGCTGCCCTCAATACTCCGTCTGCTCAAACTCGTCAGGGTCAAACGCGCGAAGAGAGAGGTCCGGTTCTCGCGGGCCAATATCTATCAGCGCGACAAATATAGCTGCCAGTATTGCGGTATCAAATACCCGGCAGAGGACCTTACGTTCGATCATGTAATACCGCAGGTGCAGGGCGGAGAGGCTGGCTGGGAAAACATCGTTACCGCCTGCCTTGCCTGCAATAATAAGAAGGGCGGCAGAACGCCGCAGGAAGCAAGAATGCGGCTCATCCGGACGCCGATGAAGCCCCGATGGATGCCGGTGGTTACGCTCACGATCGGAATCAAGAATGCGCCCTTGAGTTGGCGGGACTATCTCTATTGGAACGTTGAACTGAATAAGGACGACTGATAGGTTGCGCAGGGCGATCTTCCTCCTCGTTGTTTAGAGTGACTTACCGCAGTTTCTCAGTCCGCGTCTCATCCTGCCTTGTCATGGCCGTCCCTTTTTCTTTTTTGCTTGTCAATTCCGGTGTTTGATGCTATATTTTGGCTCGCTGAGTTGCTTACTCTATATTACCACGTTTGAGGAGGTCACCTGTTATGAAGAAAATTTTATCCGTGGTTATCGGTCTTGCGCTGATGCTGATCGCCTGCCAAGCCGGGGCGGCTACTACGTTTACCCAGAACGAATTTATCACAGCCGAGAGCCTTGATCAGGGCAAGACCCAAACGGGTGTGCACTTTAGCTTGGGTGACGATTATAAGAGCTATTATCCCGCAATTCGCTACGGCTTGGGCGGACTGTTCGAAGTAGGGGTGAAGTTCGGTGTTGTCACGAATATAAAGCCTGATGACAAGAACGCCGCGCTTTTGGGCGCGGACCTGAAGTACCAGCTTATTAAGCAGACCGAGGGGGTCCCGGTCGACATGGCCGTGGACCTGGGATATGATAGTACGATTCTTACTAAAAATGACGGTAAAAAGACCGCGAACGAACTCAAGTTCTCCACCGTTTTCAGCAGGGGCTTTCCTCTTACGGACCGGGGATATAAATTCACCCCCTACGGCGGCCTGCAGGTGTCTCTCCTGTCAGGCTCCTATCTTTCGAGCAATGATACGAATTATTACGTCTTCGGCGGCCTTGAATGGAAGATCAGTCAACAGTTTATGGCCCTGCTGGAACTGAAAGCGGGAGCGACCACCATAGGCGGAGTGGGACTCAGGTTTGAGTTTTAGTTCTCCTCCCTCCCTGATGGAGAAGGTAAATAACTACGCATGATCGCGTATGCTCCCCGGCAGTCAGACAGTATACGTCCAGACCGGTCCTATTACGACTATGTCCATTCCGCTTTCAGGGAACATTCAAAATAATCCGTTGCCGGACATCCTGCAACACCTGCGGCACAGTAAGGCAACAGGGACCTTGACCGTCCGCAGCGGCGATATCGTAAAATCGATCTATATCAAGAGCGGTCAGATCGTCTTTGCCGCATCTACGGATGTGAATGACAGACTTGGTGAAATCCTCGTTACGTGCTGCAATCTTTCGAGAGAGAACCTTGAGCAAGCGCTCCATCTGTACAAAAAGAACGTAGGGTTGAAAAAGCTGGGTTCTATCCTGGTCGAAAACGGTCATGTTTCACCCAAGGACCTCTTCAGCGGCCTGAAGACCCAAGTGAAGGGCATCATCTATAGTCTCTTTTTGTGGGGAGAGGGGGAGTATAGTTTTGAGGAACGCCTGCCTTCGGATGTGATTCAACTCCGCATTGACATTCAAGAATTGATCTCCGAGATCATTCAGAGAATAAAACGAGAAACCTGACGTGTGATGTGTTCGTCTCCTCCGATTGAAGGGCATCGTTCACCGTTTTGGGTGAAAACCTCATTTTTCTGTTGTCCTTTCCGGCCGTTACCGGTATAATCTTCACGATAAAAGCATTACCGGAGACCCCTGTGAAATCCCTGGAACATACTTCTTTCCCGAACATCGCCGAACGGATCGCCGCCCTTTATAATGAGGAAGAAGATGCTCTTCTCCTCGGCATGCTCGGGCAGGAGTATGTGATTCGCCATGACGGTATATTCCTGCATGGACAGCGAGCGCCCGAATCACATGCCTTGGTTGTTCTCGACTATGTGTTCTCATCCGGAACAACGCTTACGACGGCGCCCTGGCGTGCGATCGGCGATTTTACCGGTGAATCCTTCCCGGATTTCAGGAAGAAGGTTGAGGCGCCGATTACCACCTATGTAGCGGAGATCATTACCCGGGCGAATGCCCTCCTGCCTATGATGGACGCAAAAGCGGCGACGAGCATCATCGGCAGCGATATGGCGATAACCGTGCGGGCATTGCCGAAGGTGTATCTGCGCGCGGAGTTGTCACAGGAGACACAGGATTTCCCCGCTGACGCGTGGGTTTTGTTTTCGAACAACGCGCATGAGTTCTTGACCTCCCCGAGTATGCAAATTTTAGCTGAGTTGTTCAAGGACCGGCTGCTGAGTTTGCTCAGAATCTATTGAAACGGCCGCCGGAAACCGGAAGTCTGAATGACCGGCATTTCTTCTGACTCCTGATTTCTTATGCTATGACCAATACTATGACTGCAAAAGATCGTATTGTCCTCGCCCTCGATGTTGATGACGACCAGGAAGCGCTGGGTATCGTCGCCGAGCTCAAAGAGACCGTGGGCATGTTCAAGGTCGGGCATCAGCTCTTTACGGCTTTTGGACCCGATATCGTGCGCAGGATCATCAACCTGGGCGGCCGCGTATTCCTCGATCTCAAGTATCATGATATACCCAACACCGTGGCAAAAGCCTCTGCCGAGGCCGTGAAACTCGGCGTGAGTATCTTCAACGTGCATGCGCTGGGCGGGCTCGATATGATGAGGGCCGCTGCGGAATCGGCGCGTGAGACTGCCGGCAAACTGAACATCCCGTTGCCCATCGTGCTTGCCGTGACAATCCTTACGAGTATGGAAGAAAAGAATCTCCGGAAGGAGCTCAAGATAACGCGTTCGCTCCAGCGAGAGGTCGCCCACCTGGCGCGGCTGGCCCAGCGGGCCGGCATGCACGGTGTGGTTGCTTCGCCGCAGGAAATAAAAATGCTCAGAAGGGCTGTTCGCGGAGAGTTCGTCATTCTCACGCCGGGTGTGCGTCCGGCGTGGTCCGGGCTGGACGACCAAAAGAGGGTCATGACGCCGGGAGAAGCCGTTGCCGCGGGCGCGGATTACATCGTTGTCGGCAGGCCAATACTCAAAGCGCCGGACCGGCGTGAAGCGGTGAAGAAGATACTGGAAGAAATTGAATTAAAAAAGCATGAACCGCAACGGTCGCAAAGAAACACAGAACAGAGGAAAGCGAGAACGTAAGCATGACATCAGAAGAGGTATTGGAGTTTTACAAGAACACCGGCGCGCTGCTGGTCGGGCATTTTCTGCTCTCTTCCGGCCTGCATAGCGACAAGTATCTTCAGTCCGCGCTGGTGCTCCAGCAGCCGGACATGGCCACGAAACTCTGCTCGGCCCTTGCGGAAAATTTCAAGGACCAGAACATCGAGGTCGTCATTGCTCCGGCGCTCGGCGGCGTGTTTGTATCGCATGAGACGGCGCGTGCATTAGGAGTCCGCGCTATTTTCGCGGAGCGGGTGAATGGGGAGCTCACGCTCCGACGGGGGTTTGCCATTAAACCGGGAGAGCGTGTGCTCGTGGTCGAAGATGTGATCACGACGGGAAAATCCACAAGAGAAACCATAGCGGTGGTGAAGAATGCCGGCGGCGTGGTGATTGCCGCGGGTTCGCTGGTGGACCGTTCCGGTGGTAAGGCCGAACTCGGCGTACCATATAAATCTCTGGTGACCCTCAATGTCCCTACCTACACTCCTGAGACATGTCCGATGTGCAGGTCGGGAAGCACTCCAATAAAGCCGGGCAGCAGGGGATTGAAGTAGATACTTGTATACGGGTGGGATGCTCGAACAATCAAGGACGCGCAGCAGGCGAGCGAGTCCTTTTTTAGAAAAACTGTACGATGTACTTGAACGCCACTGAAACGATCATGATGCCGAGCATCCGCTTGATGAACTTCTGGGGGACGTACTTCTGGAGCCGCGCGCCGAGGTACATGCCCGCGAACCCGCCGAGCCCGAACAAAAATCCCAGCGTCCAGTCCGGTGAAGTGGAGAAGCCGTTGTTTGCAGGCAGTACACTGTAGAAAAAAACACCGACGATGGATGTGAGAAAGGTCCCGAGCAGGGCCGCGCCCGCGACTGTGTGGATTGGCAGATGGAATACGGCTACGCAGAACGGCGCAATGATCGCCCCGCCGCCGATCCCGTAGGTGCCGCCGATAATGCCGACGACAAAGGCGAGCAGGAACATCGCCGGCACGCTGAAACTGAACCGCTCGCCCCAGAACTCGTACTCAATGGTTTTCAGGTTGAATGTAATGGTCTTGACCACCGCCTCCGGAGGAAGACCCGCGGCAGCCTGTGATTTATTCTGGTCCTTGAGCAGCTTGGCCCGCTCCGAAAATTTTTTGTCCAGCTCGTTCAGTTTTGCTTTGCTGGTCAGTGCTTTTCCCGTGGTTTCATAGAGGAGCCTGCCGCCGATGTAGAGGAGCACCAGTCCCACGAAGAGTTTGAACACGCGCGGGTCGGGGAGGTAAAGGACCCGTAGATAGTAGCCGATGAATACCCCGGGCAAGGTCCCGACGATCACCACCCAGGTAAGGGGCCAGGCCATGCGGCCTTCCTTGAAGTACCGATACACTCCGCTCGGGATCGCAACGATGTTGTAAACGAAATTCGTGGAGCTGACGGCAGGGCTGGTAAAACCGAGTACGCTCATCTGAAACGGCAGGAGGAGGAATGCGCCGGACACGCCTCCCATGGACGTGAGCGTCGATACCACGAACGCTGCGAGCGGCGGGAGAAAGACCCAGGTCTTTACTCCGGATACGGGAAACAGCGTATACAGGGCATCCATGGGATGCGAGTATACCATAAAACGCATTTATTCCACAAATTAAATTATGCAGACTCAAAATTAAAGTTTGACGCAAGTTTTGTTTTTGCTATAATTGGATAAGAAGAGATGAAAGGCAGGTTGTATGAGTAAGACGGCATTATCAGAAGAAAAGAGCGGGTACCCCGAGGGAGTGCCCGAAGATGTGTTGGAAGAACTGGCGGACGAACTCACCGAGGAGGAAGAGGAAGAGGAACCCTCACCGGTAGATATCAAGGAAATTGCGGAGGAGATTGCCGCCGGCGCCGATCTGGTAGACACCTACCTTAAGTCCGTCGGCAGGTTCCCCATGCTCAAGATCGAAGAGGAGCATGAATACGTCCGCATGCTCGAAGAGGGCAAGGCGGTGCTCAAAGAGATCGCGTTGGGTTCTCCGCTTGCCATTCCACGCGTTCTGGCGCTGGGCGCGAACATAAAGCAGGGTCTGGTGAAGGCCCAGGACGTGCTCCGCTATCCCGGGGAATGGAGAGATTCCTTTGAAGCGGAATTCATGCTTCAGTATAACCGGCTCAAGCGGCAGGTGGCGAGAAGGGACATGGAGCGGGCCATCCAAACGATCAAGGCGATGAGCCTCTCGTTCCGTGAGATTGAGAAGATGCTCAAAAAGCTCATGGTCGTGGGCAAGCAGGTGGAGCGGGGCCTCTTCACTGAGATGGAAAAACTCGGGCTCGATGAACCGGCCGTTCATGACATGGTCAGCCGCATTGAGCAAGCGGACGTCAAGGTCAAGATCGCCAAAGATGAGCTGACCAAGGCTAATCTGAGGCTCGTTGTCTCGATAGCCAAGAAGTATGTGAATCGGGGGCTGACGCTCCTGGATTTGGTGCAGGAGGGAAACATCGGGCTCATGAAGGCCGCGGACCGGTACGAGTCGGGCAAGGGGACAAAGTTCAGCACGTATTCGACCTGGTGGATCAGGCAGCGCATCACCCGCGCCATCTTGGACCAGGCGCGCACCATACGGCTGCCGGTACACTTGATTGAGGAGAGCACGCGCATCAGCCGCATTTTTGCAAAGTTCATGCGTGAAAAGGGACGGGAGCCGACACCAGAGGAAGTGGCGAAAATCATGGGGTTGTCCCCGGTGCGGGTGAACGAGATCCTGCGCGCGATCCAGGAACCCGTATCCCTGGAGACACCGATTCTCTCCGAGGAAAAAGAGCTTAAAGACGTGATCATCGATGAGAAGGCCGTCTCACCGTTCAAGACGCTTGAAAACAGGGAGGCCTCAGGCCGCATCGAGGAGGTGCTTTCCTCACTCACGGAGCGTGAAGAAAAAATCATCCGGATGCGGTTCGGTATCGGGGTCGGCAGCGAACACACGCTGGAAGAAGTCGGCAAGTATTTTAATCTCACCCGGGAGCGGATCAGGCAGATCGAGATTAAGGCGCTCAAGAAACTGCGTCATCCCGTCAGAAGCAAAGTCCTGAAGGAATACGTGTAGTACAACGCACATTCACAATCAAAAAGTGCCGCAGGGGATACTTAGTCGTTCGTGCACGGCAGAAACTCGATGTCGGCAATCAAGTTTGAAACTTCTTCAAGAGAGGGATGGTCGTTTTCAGGATTGCTGATGTAGGCCGCCATGAGTGCGCGTGTTTTATCGACGAGGAACCAGATGCGCCAGTGGGCGGGTGTCTCTTTGTCTTTGTACGTATAGTCCAGCGTTGCGATCCCCTCATCTCCCCGGTCTTCAACTTTGATCGCCTCCCGGGGGAAGGGGATATCGCGTTCTTCAAGCGTGTCTTCGAGCAGCATTTTCGCGGCATCGGCAACAGCGAGGTTTGAATCATCTCTCTCGATGAAAGAGAGCTGAACCATGCCCGGCCATCCGTCTTTCTCCAGCAAAACATAACCCATCTCTTCCCGTTCGTTCCATCCATCCGGAAGATAAAGGTTGATCCATCGTTCGTACGTAACCTTTTTACCCATAATGGGTTCTATTGTATAGGAAGCGCGGAAGGCAGTCAAATGAGTTTCACAAATGGGAAGAAAAGAACTGTTTATATGTAAAGTAATTGCAACAATTTCCCTGTTATTTCATCAGCGTTTTCTTCAGGCGCGTTCTGACCCTGTAGTGTAATTTCCGGACTCAGGGGCGGTTCATAAGGTGTTTGCAAACCGGGGACGGTGGTTGTATTTCCGGCGGCAGCGCTTTTATAAATCCCCTTGGGGTCCCGTTTCATGCTTACCTCGAGAGGACACTGCACATATACTTCGATGAAATGCGGGATGAGCGAACGCGCGTACTCGCGGTAGGCCCGCTTGTTCGCGGTCGCGTCGAAGATCACGTTTACGTTGCTCCGTGTGATAAGCGCCCCGATCAAGGCCAGTGCCCGGTAAAATTGGTACCGTTCTTCGGGGGTGTACGTCGGATTCGGCGTAAGTATCGTTCGCATCTCATCGGACTCCAGTACCACTGCGCGAATTCCCCTTGCTTCCAGCTTCTTCACCAATTCCCGGGTTATCGTGGTCTTGCCTGACGCAGGGATCCCGGTTATCCATATTGCGAAACCGCGCTGTGCGTTCATGTCAGATACCTGTTCACGTCCGAGAGCTCGAACCGTTCGGACCTGAGGACGTTTTGGATGAAATTGAATAGGATTTTTCGTACGCTTGACGGGAGCTTCGGGTACCAGATAGGACTCGCGATCACCAGACCGCGCCAGGCGTAGAACGGAGCAACGATTTCCAGCATCTCGCGGTCCTGTGTCTTCGCGAGGTAGTTCTCCCAGAAAAGATGGAACATCTTCTCGAAAGGCCCTTCGAGACGTCCTGAACGCACGACTGAAGAGAATAGGTAATTGATGGAGAAACAGGTTATATCGTCCGCCGGATCTCCCCATTCTCCCCGCGAGCGGTCGAGGAGCGTGAAGTCCGTGTTTTCGCGGAACAGGATGTTCCAGGGATGAAAGTCTCCATGCACCCGGCAAAGACGGTGAGTGCGGCGTTTGATGCGCCAGCGCCATTCTACGGATGCGAGTTCTATCTGTTTCAAGAGCGCCGCGTCGATGAACTCGAAGGTCTCGGGATAGTTATCAATCAGCCCCATGATGCACTCACCGTGGCCGAGGAGGTCGCGGATGCGCCGGATGTAGAGACCGGGCGAGGCGCGCTTTTCACCGTGTATTCCGACGAGGTAATCCGAAAGCGCGAGGACCCGGTTGAAATCCTCTTTTGTTGCGATGCCCGTGCGTCTGATGCGGTCGAGGTCCTTGAAATAGCCCTCGCCTTGCACAAATTCGGTAAGCAGGAAGAACTCCTCAGCCCTGCCCGTGGAAATAATTTCCCCACTCTCTAGGAAGGCGCCGCTGTCCAAAGAGCGCACATGGCGGGGCAGGTTGTTGAATGCCGAGTGTTCCCACAGGATAGCCTGGGCGCGGTCTGAAAAGTGGTCGTGGCCGAACGACGACGGCGTCATGGTTTCGAGCACCGCTTTTTTCCGTTTGCCTTCAACTTCATACTCCAGGAACAGCGGTGAACCGTATCCGAAAGCCTTGAGGCCGTCTCGGGTTTCCTGTTTCCCCTCTTCGGTCATGGAGACCACCTTGACCGGCTCTGCATAGAGGGATTCGAGATATTTCTCGATTGCCTGGATGGTAATCTGCGCCATAGTTTCCTTAAAATTGCCGCCGCATGATGCATCATACCGGGCGCATCGTAAATCCCGCGACTTGCAATCCCCGGCTCCTGCCGGAGGGGGTTGCACTGATAATGCTAATTATTATTGTATCATGGTTTTTATTTATGAAACGAAGCGCAATGAAAAAAGATAGGGGAATAGACAGAAGCGTAGAATGCCGGGACAGTTGTTAGGGTAGGGCTGAGGGATGATAGTGCTTTTCGCTTGTTAACAGTAGGGATCGTATATACGCGGCTTGTTCTGCATTGGAATCGCTGGTTAGTATCCCTGTGCTCCTACCCGCCGCAACCCTGCAGTGCTGATCGGCAGCGGTTCTCCGGGGTCAAAGACCTCGCTGCCGTACCGTATGTGATAGGTGCGTTCAGGCACGCGCTTACTGTACGTAATGATGAGGCGACCGATGGTCTGCTTGAGGTCCTGCGTCGGGTTGCCGGAGAGCAGGGCTACCGGGCCGGGGAAGCCGTGGGGGGTGAACAGATGGTAGCCGTCCGACGCCAGCGACATAAGAACCTGGTTTTCTTTGTTGTCTCGGCCGACCACGATTTTTATGCCCTGGTCTAGCCGGTAGTGGCGGCCTACGGTCAACAAGCGGATATCGCCGGGCGTGATGGATTGTTTGTCCGTGAAGAGGTCCCGCAGTTTATCGGAGAAGTTCTTGTCCGTGAGCAGGCAACCCCCGGCAGGGGTGGAGTAGCCGCGGATACCGTACCGCTGGGCAAGCCGGAGTTGCACGGTCCTCGAACGGCCGCTGATGCCGAGAAGTTTTTCACGGTCTACGATGCCCTGCAGCTCGGCTTTTGTGGGGGGAAGAAGCGTGGCTGAAAGAGGGCGGAGGATCATGCCGCGCATGTCCGCATCGCGCTCGATTACATGCAAGGTGTCACGACGCTGGGACATGGGCCGTTGTCCCAGAACCTCTCCCGTTACGACGAACGGGGCATTCACTTCCTGCATGATTGCCTTGGCCTTTTTGAGCATGAAGATCTTGCAGTCGATGCACGGGTTCACGTTTTTGCCGTATCCGTGCGATGGATTTCGGATCAGATCGATGTACTCCTGTCCCATATCGATCACGCGGAGGTCGATGCCGATGGCTTTTGAGACCAGTGCTGCGTGGGTCTCGTGTTCGTTCCCATAGCTTTTGCAAAAAGCAGAAGTGAAGTAGAGTCCGATGACATCGAAACCCTGTCCCATGATCACCTTTGCCGCAAGGACACTATCCAGCCCGCCCGAAATGAGAGCAACAGCCTTCATGCGTTCTCCATCTCCTCGATAATTGTGCAACAACGGTATATTATAAATCTCCGGTATCCTTTTTAGCAATAGAGAAGATGCTATAGTTCATTTTTCAATAGGGGCGCCGTTTTGCTCTGTTACACGTGGGTGGCTGGCTTGAGAGAGGCGATGTACGGTAGGTTGCGGTATTGTTCTGCGGAGTCCATACCATATCCCACGACGAAGGTATCGGGGATCTCGAAGCCCGAGTAGGTGATCGAGACGTCCACCATGCGCCGTGATTTTTTGTCGAGCAGGGCAACCGTGCCGAGACTGGCAGGGCACAGCGCCCTGAATTTACGGAGCAGGCAGTCCATGGTCTTGCCGGTGTCGATGATCGCATCGACGAGGAGCACATGTCTGCCTCTGAGGTCGGTCTCAATGTCGTGCTTGATCGTGATATTTTTTGACGGTGTCGTCGAAGCGCCGTAGCTCGCCGCCTGAATACACTCTACCGTGACGGGAATGGAGATCTGGCGCATGAGATCGGCGGTGAACGTGATCGCGCCTTTCAAAATGCAGATCAAAACCACCTCTTTGCCCTCGTAGTCTTTGGAAATCCGCGAGGCCAGTTCGCGGACCTTGCTTGCAATGGCCTGCTCATCGAACAGTATTTCATGGTTTTTTCTCATAATCGTCTTTTTCGAAAGAAATGCCCCGTTCTCTTACTTGAAAAAGATACAGCATCTTGTTACAATTGTAAAGAGAGGAAGTTTGCAGGGGGTTGGATTCCCATGAAAAAGGAAGCTTTGCTTGTTATTGACATGTTGAACGATTTCGTGCTTCCCGGCGCTCCACTCGAGGTGCCTGAAACGCGCGCGGTAATCTCTAACATCCGGCGGGAAATCGACCAGGCTCGTACGGCGGGAAGACCCATTCTATACGTATGCGATACGCATGAGCCGGATGACAAGGAGTTCAGCAAATTCGGTTGGCCTGCCCATGCTGTCAAAGGCACGAAGGGGGCTGAAATCATCGCAGAGCTTAAACCAGCGCCAAGCGATATCGTTATCCCGAAGAGCACCTACTCCGGATTTTACCATACCAGGTTGGAGGAGGCGCTGAAAATTCTGGATGTAGACGCCCTCAGGCTCACGGGCTGTGTAACGCATATCTGCATCCTGTTCACGGCATCCGATGCTGTTCTGCGGGACTATGATGTTACCGTGGTTGAAGACGGCGTGGCGGGGCTTGCCAGGGAAGACCACGAAGCCGCGCTCCGGATAATGAAGAACATCATGGGTGTGAAACTGATAAAAACGGGGGCGGGGACAGAAAATATGAAAGCGGCATAAAGCAGTTCGTAGCTCGCAGTAAAAGCTCTTCGGGTTATCGGCTGCGAATTATTTCGCAATCTGCACACCCTGCACTTGCGCCCTCGCACTCGTCAGCGCTGGGTGCAGGCTCGTCAATCCGAAATTATCAAGGAGGCCTCATGTTCCTTACCGCCGACCCCAAAGATATCCTCGATGGAAAAATTACCGACGTCTATTTTGAGCGGGCGCTCAAGATACTCAAAGCAAAAAAAGTTAATCCTGTTGTAAAAGCCGAATTCATTGCAAAAAATCTGCCGAAGGATTGGCAATGGGCGTTGCTTACCGGGGTCGGAGAGGCTTTGGACCTGATGAAACAGTTGAAGATCAGGGTGCGGGCTTTGCGGGAGGGCTCTGTCTTCTATCCCTATGAGCCGGTGATGGAGATAGAGGGCCGGTATCAGGACTTCTGCGTGTTCGAGACCGCGCTCCTGGGCCTTATCTGTCAGGCCTCCGGCATTTCCACGCAGGCCGCGAGAATGAAGAAGCTCGCTGGCGACCGGCTCGTCATGAGCTTCGGCGCCCGCAGGATGCACCCGATTTTGGCGCCTATGATCGAACGGAACGCCTTTGTCGGGGGTTGTGACGGTGTGGCGGTCATCAAGTCCGGCGAAGTGATAAACGAGGACCCCATGGGCACCATGCCGCATTCACTTATTCTCTGCATGGGTTCGACGGTGGAGGCGATCAAGGCCTACGATGAGGTGCTTGATCCCAAGCTTAAACGCGTGGCGCTTATCGACACCTTTCAGGACGAGAAGTTCGAGGTGCTGAACGTGGCCCAGGCGCTGGGTGAAAGGCTTTTTGCCGTGCGGTTCGACACGCCGGGATCGAGGAGGGGAAACTTTTTCCGCATTCTCGAAGAATCGCGGTGGGAACTGGAACTGCGCGGTTTCGGCCATGTCAAATTCTACGTGAGCGGCGGTATCACCGAAGAAGATATTCCCGTCCTGAATCCCGTGGTCCATGGCTACGGTATCGGCACGTCCATCAGCAACGCGCCGGTTGTGGATTTTGCGATGGATATTGTGGAGGTCGACGGAAAACCGCTGGCGAAACGCGGAAAGTGGTCCGGGAGTAAGAGCGTGCTTGTGTGCGCCCTCTGTGGCGCTCGGAAGATCGCACCGAACAACGACGGGGATGTAAGCTCTTGCTCCTGCGGGGGTGTATTTAACGACATTCTGGTCCCGATGCTCGATTACGGCAAACAGCTCGTGGAACAGGAGACGCCGCCGAGGATACGCGATGCAGTGCTCCAACAGGCGAAAGGACTTAGTTTGTAGCGCAGAAAGCGGGCTGAGGATAGGTATACCATGTTTGAAGGTGATACGGAAAAAAGAAAAACCAAGCGCTACGATATGACTTCGCCTATAGAATATATTTTAGATTCACAGGCATCCGGCGAAGTTCATAAGGGCGTTCTTGTCAATATCAGCACTACCGGGATAGGCGCCTATGTATTCAGTCCCCTCTCGGAGGGGCAAAAGGTCGTTATCACCACCAGGCTGCCTGTGGACTATCATTCGGCCATTATCGCGTGGATAAAAAAGGAGGATGCCAACGCCTATCTCGTTGGGTTGAAATTTGCCGACCAAGGCTCTTAATTGTGAAGTGTATTTTACTAAAATCATTACTCTATAAGGAGGATCGCTCATGTTTAAGAAACTTTTTCAAACACAAGACGATGTCGTAAGCCTGGTTCTCAGGCTGTTTCTGGGGGTCGTTTTTTTCCCTCATGGCATGCAGAAGCTTTTTGGCTGGTTCGGCGGATATGGATTCAGCGGAACGCTGGGGTGGTTTACGGGCACGATGGGCATTCCGGTGATTTTCGCGGTCCTGGCCATCCTGGCAGAGGGGTTGGGCAGTCTGGGGTTGTTGACCGGTCTTTTGACCCGCGTAGCGGCCTTGGGCATCACCGTTAGTATGACGGTGGCTGTGTTGATGGTGCACCTGAAAAATGGATTTTTTATGAACTGGGACGGCAAACAGCCGGGTGAGGGATTTGAGTTTCATCTCCTTGCCGTTGCGATCGGGATTGCGCTCATAATCCGGGGCGGTGGAAAGTGGTCCGTGGACGGTTTGATCGCAGACAAAATTAAGTAACACATATGGTCAGGCGGGCGTTAAAAAGGGGTCACGGAAAGGTGACCCCTTAGTTTACTCAATGCGAAAGAAGGCGTAATTTTAAAACCGAAGGCTGATGACGAGCGGGACGCCGTTGAATATCCGCCCTCGAATCGGAGGTCCGTCCGTATTCCACCCTGGATAAACTCGCCTGTTGTCCTCAATATTCATTCTCTCTGAAGCGATAATCGAGTCGACCACTACCTGCCTCCACGGTTCGGACAGGTTGTTGGCAAGGATGTAGAACAGTCCGGTGCCGATGACGCCGAAAGCGAGCATGCCGCCCCTGCTCGGCTTCGGGCCAAGGATCGGGTTAAGCTCGTAATATCCTTCGTTCTTGTAGAACATAGTCACGCTCTGGTTGTAGTCGATGAACGCAAAGGAGGCGATAACTCCCAGCTCTTCGCGGACCTTTTGTTCTTTTGACATCGGAAATCTCGGAGTCGACAGCTCATTCGCGATCTTTTGCTCAGTTGACAGGGGGTACGGCATGATCAATATGTTCGGGGTAATGCTTTTTTCCTCGGGCATGGCATAGGTTGGGAAAAGTATTAATAACGCCACTGCTGCTGCCGCTGCAAAAGGATGTCTATTCATGATGTCCTCCGTAACTTCTCAGATTTAAATGCGCGCTGCTTACCTGGTTCAATACAATATTGGTGCCAACATGTTTTTTTTGTTATTTGCATATAACATACCGAAATACAACATCTATTTCTTGATACATTTAACCAATAATTATTGCTATTAATTAAATGTGCAGTCATTGAACATGAAATTGTGCAATAATGAATAGGGCAATGGAGGGAACAACATTGATAGCTGTACATGAAAGAGGTTTTATGGTGAAAAGAAAACTCCTCATCATGGATGACGAATCGGCTATTTTCGACGCATTGAATAAATTTATTACTCAGAAGGGCATGTAGATATTTCTGGATAGAGGAAATTAAGACAATTAATAAGGCGTAATAAGTTAAAAGCGCACTATTTTTTGATGATTATCATTAGAAAAAATAAGCATCATGCCAGAGGGATGGGGAATATGCATTCGTCGAGGGGGAAAAGCAAATGTGCCCTTTCAGAAAATACAAAAACCCCCGTGAGGCGATGTTTTCCTCGCCTCACGGGGGTTAAGTTTTTCCTGGATATGTCCTTGCCTAACTTCGCAGGGTTTATGGGGTTTCGGTTGTTACTCGATCCGGTCCCTGTTCTTCGGGCGCTTGTTCGACTCGAGGATCTTCTTCCTGAGCCGGATGGATGTGGGCGTCACTTCCACGAGTTCATCTTCCTTGATGAACTCAAGCGACTGCTCAAGCGACAGCAGACGGTGCGGCACGAGCCGAAGCGCTTCGTCTGCCCCGGAGGCGCGCATGTTCGTCAACTTTTTTTCCTTGATCACGTTCACATCCATGTCGCTCTCGCGGGAATTTTCGCCGACAATCATGCCTTCGTATACCGCGGTGCTTTCCTTGATAAAGAGCTCACCGCGCGGCTGAATGTGGTAGAGCGCATACGTCGTTGTTTTGCCTGCCCGGTCCGCCACCAGCGCGCCTGTGGCGCGCTTTGCGATCGGTCCCTGCCAGGGCTCATACCCGTCGAAGAGATGGTTCAAAAGGCCGGTGCCCCGCGTGTCGGTCAGGAATTCCGACCGGAAGCCGATGAGGCCCCGCGCGGGAATGCGAAACTCAAGCCGCACGCGACCATGACCGTTGTTCGACATCTTATTCATGCGGCCTTTGCGTGACCCCAGCTTCTGCGTGACCACGCCGATGAACTCCTCGGGGCAGTCGATGACCAGGTTTTCCATGGGTTCGTACGTTTTTCCGTCTCGTTGTTTTGTGATCGTCTCCGGCTGGGACACTGACAACTCATATCCTTCCCGGCGCATCATCTCGATCAAAATCGCGAGTTGAAGCTCGCCGCGTCCCAATACCTTGAAGCTGTCCGTGGCTCCTTGAAACTCGACCCTGATCGCAACATTATAGAGGAGCTCTTTTTCGAGCCGTTCCTTGAGGTGGCGCGAAGTGACGAACTTTCCCTCTTTGCCCGCGAACGGAGAATTGTTGATCGAAAACACCATCGATATCGTCGGTTCGTCCACGGCGATACGCGGGAGCGGTTTCGGGTTATCAGGATCGGTGATCGTATCGCCGATGTTTACACCCTCGATTCCTGCCAGGGCTACGATGTCGCCGATCGTCGCCGATGCTGCGTCCACACGTTTGAGGCCCTGAAATTCAAAGAGCGAGGTGATTTTAGTTTTTACGACGGCCCCGCTCTGCGTCACCACGCCGATGGCCTCTGCTACCTTGGCCGTGCCGGAGAAGATTTTGCCGATCGCCAGGCGTCCCACATAATCATTGTAGTCGATGTTCATGACCAGGAGCTGGAGCGGGGCGGTTTCATCGCCTTCGGCAGCCGGAATGGTTTTTACGATGAGATCGAAGAGGGGCTGAAGGTCCTTGCCTTCATCTTCCATCTTAAGCTTGGCGATACCGTCACGGGCGATGGTATAGACGATTGGAAATTCGAGCTGGGCGTCCGTGGCATCTAGGTCGATGAACAGGTCATAGACCTCGTTCACGACTTCGGCCACGCGGGCGTCGGGCCGGTCGATCTTGTTGATCACCAGGATGGGCGGGAGGCCGAGTTCCAATGCTTTTTTGAGCACGAAGCGCGTCTGCGGCAGCGGCCCTTCCGAGGCGTCCACGAGCAGCAGTACGCCGTCAACCATCTTGAGGGTTCGTTCCACCTCGCCGCCGAAATCGGCATGGCCGGGCGTGTCCACGATGTTGATCTTTACGCCGTCGTGCACAACGGCAAGATTCTTTGCCATGATCGTGATGCCGCGTTCGCGTTCGAGGTCGATATTGTCCATGACCCGTTCCTGCACGCGTTCGTTGTCGCGAAAGGTGCCGCTTTGGCGAAGGAGTGCGTCCACGAGCGTAGTCTTTCCGTGGTCAACGTGGGCGATAATGGCGATGTTGCGTAGGTCCGTTCTTTTCAGCATTTCACTTTTCCTTAGGTGGCTGGCATAGGCAAAGCGCATAGGGTTGTGAGTTCGTCAGTCGTGCCCCATACGCCATGCTTCTCTACGATGTAGAGCTGGGCATATTACCCCGTAAGAGCAGGCGTTGTCAACGTAATAATGGCATTGGTCCTTGACTTTCGTGTAATCCATAGCTACACTTACAATAAGGATTAAAAATATCCTGTTTGCATAGGGGGGTGAAGAAGGGGAGGTTGTCATGAAAATACTGATAAGGGCTGCCGTTACAGTATACGTATTTCTAATGATATTCTCAACGTTCGCCCTGTCTGAAGAACGAATCATTATGCCGGAGATTCCGGATATCATGATTCAATCCTACCCTCTGTCAATAGAGCAAAAGATCTCAAAAGAGCTCTCAACTCCGCGAGATCCCCTGTCAAAAGAGCAGAAAATCAAGGAAGAGCTGACTATCCTCACCTCTTTTGCCTTCATCGACTATAACCAGAGCGTAGCTATGTTCTTTGGGTCAGGAGGCTACAATGAGGTTAACCCGATTCTAGGACCGAAGCCGAGCAAGGGCGATATGGCCGTATTCGGCGCCTTGGGCATAGGACTTTCTTACTTTTTGTCCACCACCCTGTCCGACCCATGGAGGCAGATAGTGGTTGACTCAATTATAGCTTCGGAGCGAATGAATATTGAGGACAACAGGAGAGTCTACCAGGGATGGAATACGGACGGCCCTCCGATCCGGGGAAGGTTTATACCTGGCGTCCCGATCATCCTTAGTTTGCGGTTTTGACATGCCTCAGTGCGAGTATACATCCTTCAGACATGGTTCATATTGCTGGGCTATTTGATGGTACGAATGGCGTTTATATATTTTGGCTCCGTACTTTCGCGGTTGGAGTATAATACTAAATAGCGTATTCTTACATGAGATGAATGAAGTGGGGAAATCGCATGTTTAACAACGCATCAATACCTCCAATGATGGTTCTCTGCCTCGCGCTGGGCATGGGAATAACCGGTTGTTCCGGAGTGTCGCCAGGCACGCTCGGCGTCAAAGGCGGCAGCTTGGCCCCCTGTCCCGCTTCTTCAAACTGCGTATCAAGCCGGAGTCCGGACAAAGAACACGCTATCGAGCCACTGATTTATACCGCGTCACGTACGCAAGCGTTCGAAGACCTTAAAACAATCATCCTGCATATGAAAAGGACTAAAATAGTAACTAAGTCAGAAAATTATCTTCATGTAGAGTTCACAAGCGCCATTTGGCGATTTGTTGATGACGTGGAGTTCTATTTCGACGAAAACGCAAAAATCATACAAGTGCGGTCTGCGTCGCGTCTTGGAAAATCCGATTTCGGTGTGAACCGGAAACGCGTGGAATCCATCCGGGCGGCATGGAACGCCGTAGAAAAGCGATAACGACGACGATGAATTCGCCGCATATTTCAATCATTCTGCCAGTTTTACACGAGGCAGACGGAATTAAGAAGATCGTTTCCTATATACGAACAATCGATAAAGACGACGCAGCTGAAATTATCGTGGTCGATGGCGACCCTCTGGGAAGCACGATCAATGCAATTCAGGCTACAGGCATTATTACGGCGATTGCGGAGAAAGGCCGGGCGCGCCAGATGAACCGCGGCGCAACGCTCGCTGCGGGTGAAATTCTGCTCTTTCTTCATGCCGATACGCTGCTTCCTTCGCACGCGCTTTCACGCATTACGTCAACCATGAATGATAAACGCTTCGTCGCAGGCGCCTTCGATCTGGGGATTAATTCAGACCGGAAAATCTTCAGGATTACCGAGAAGTACGTTTTCCTCCGAACTCGCGTGACGCGAGTTCCTTTCGGCGACCAGGCTATTTTTGTGCGGAAAGAATATTTTCAAAAGATCGGCGGGTACCAAGATATCCCCCTGATGGAAGACATTGAGTTGATGGCACGTATAAAGCGGCGAGGCGACAGGATCGTCATGATTCCGGAAAAAGTCCTGACCTCTGCGCGCCGGTGGGAACGGGAAGGCATCCTGTTCAGCACGTTCAGGAACTGGACGCTCCAAATTCTCTACGCTTTCGGCGTTTCACCTGAGCACCTCGTGAAATGGTATAAGGTTTAAAGACGTTTGTTGTTGTCGGCG
>Ga0209068_10000061_pt1 | contig 67201 bp, 56 predicted proteins | sample ColStrG_CSR_2012_FD_187200 | JGI IMG/M metagenome (GOLD analysis project Ga0209068, IMG submission 187200) | Freshwater sediment microbial communities in response to fracking from Pennsylvania, USA - Cold Stream Run_MetaG_CSR_2012 (SPAdes)... | ecosystem: Environmental > Aquatic > Freshwater >...
CCGCGACACGGCGAATCAAACAACTCACCAATTTACGCGCAATATTCCTTTGGTTTCTGGAACAAACTGGTATCCGCGCATGTCGACCGGAATCGAGTTGCAGGTATTCCTCCCGGTTGTCAACGCTCCTTTCCGTATTTACTACGCCTACAATCCATTGCGCCTGGACGACAGAGCGCAGAACCCGCTGATTTTGACGGGATCGGCTTTGGATAAGTTATTTACCCAGCCAAAGGGCACGGGCACTCCTTGTGGTCCGCTTACCACAGCGACTTGCCTCGGTTCTGGAGCGGCCGCCGCTACGGAGCAGGCTCTGATTCTGCAATACGGCTCGCAATTCCGCATCCGCGAGCCGCGCAAGACCTTCCGCTTCACCGTGGCTACGACGTTCTAGAGGGTGTTTCATAAAGACAGGATTTGCCCGGAAATTCGCCTTGACACGTATATATAGGAGCTATAATTTGTATATATCAAGGGGGAATGACATGGCTGTCACAATGACGTCGATCCGGCTTGACACCCGGTTAGCGGACGATGTTGCCAAGGCCTTGGGCGTGAAATCGCGCACTGAGGCTGTTCATATCGCGCTGCGCGAGATGTTGGCGCTCCAGCGTTTCAAGGTGCTGATGAAGAAGAATGCCGGGAAGCTTTCTTTCGCGGGCTATGACAAGTAGCTTCGTCGTTTTCGACACGTCGATTTTCGTCGCGTATCTTCGTACTGCTCAACATGAGGATCGCATCTCTTCCCTCAGTGGATTGCTTAGAACTTCTTCGGTCGTTATTGCCGAGTTGTGGCGCGGAGCAGCCACACGAGCTGATCGCGAATTTCTTGCAACGCTTCAGAAGAACCATCCCGTCTTGGTACCCTCGGAGCAGAATTGGCTCGAATCCGGCCAACTTCTCAATGCCATACGCCGCGACAAAGGCTTCGGCGGGGACAAGTTACGCGACCTGCATTTTGACGTTTTGATCGCCCTGACAGCCCGGTCCATTGGAGCGCGCCTTGTCACATCGAATCGCGACGATTTTGAACTTATCGCGTCCTATAAGCCCTTCCAACTGGAAATCTGGTAGGCACATCCGTTTGACGCTAAACCGGCATCAAACTATACTTTGAGTATCCGCGCCCTGATCGTATTCTCGGGGCGGAGAGGCACAGCGTTTTGTTGTTTGTGTGCAGAGCGGGTCTGTTCCCGCCCTCTCGGGCCAAAAATCCCGCGGCGTGCCGCCCGGCAAGACCCTGAGAGGCATTCTCAGTTTTCCGGAAAAATCCAAGGAGTTTAAAGCCACCCATGAGCAACAAGTTTGCGCAATTTGTTTTGGCTGCATCGTTGTTGGCGTTCGCGTCAATTCCGGCAGCGTTCGCCCAAGCCGCGGCTGCGCCAGCCGCTGGTTCCACCAAGATCGGGATCATCAGCATGCAGGATGCTGTCCTGGCCAGCAACGAAGGGCAAAAGGAGTTCGCGGCCCTGGGCGCGAAGTTCGAGCCCAAACGTACCGAGCTCAAGAGTCTGGCCGACGAGCTCGACAGCATGAAGAAGCAGCTCGACACCCAGGGTTCGAAGCTCAACGATGACGCCCGCGCCGACCTGGTTAAGAAGATTGAAGCGAAGCAGAAGACCCTGACCCGCTCCAGCGAGGACGCCCAGAACGATTTCCAGGCGCAGCAGAATGAAGCGTTCCAGAAGATTCTGCAGAAGATGGGGCCGATCCTCGACAAATATGCGAAGGATAACGGCCTCGGTGTAATTCTCGATGCTTCGCGTCCGTGGCCTGAAGGCCAAGTCCTGTGGGCGAACGATACCGTGAACATTACCAAGCCGGTTGTGGATGCTTACAACACCTCATCGGGTGTAGCCGCTCCCCCGGCTTCCGCCAAGCCCGCCGCCGCTGCAAAGCCTGCTGCACCGAAGCCGGCAGCTCCGAAAGCAAACTAGTTTTTAGCAGATAGACACCGGAGTGTCGGTGAAAGTTCCAACGGACCGCGTTACGCGCGGTCCGTTTTTTCTTGTGCCGTTCCTGGAACTTTAGCGGCGCGACGCGGTGTCCAACTGAGTAGCTTTCACTCGGGAGGACACCAAGATGCTATTTGCCACCGATCCCGCCTTCGCTACTCCTCGTCGCGGATGGGCGACGCTCACTTCCTTCGCACTGCAAACAGTGACGCTCGCCGCGATTCTGGCGATCCCGATCTTGCAGCCGGGTTTGTTGCCCCAGCTTCATTCGGCACCGCCGCTGGTACCGTTGCTCACGCCAAAGTTTGCGACCGTGGTCGCGCATGCTCCAGCGGGCGGCTCCGTTCCTACTCGCCCAGCGACTTTAATGGCTCCTCCAAGAATCCCTTCCGTTCCGCTTCCAGTTTCCGATCCCTCGACGTCGGCGAACGAAGAGCCCCAACCGCCCTGCCCCTCGTGTTTCGTCGGAACGGGCGCCCAGGGCCCTGGCATTCCGATCGGCGTGAATATGATCGGCACGGCAGTGCCGCCTCCACCGCCGCCAGTCGCGGAGAAGCCGATACGCGTCTCGCGCATGATGGACGGATCTCTTACGCACCGCGTGCAGCCGGACTATCCAGTTATTGCCAAACGAGCGGGGATTCAGGGGGTGGTTGTGATCGCTGCGCTGATTAGTAAAGACGGCACGATTGAGAATTTGCGCGCTCTGAGCGGGCCCCCGATGCTGATTCCGGCGGCCATGAGCGCAGTAAAGCAGTGGCGCTACCGTCCGTACATTCTCAACGGCGATCCGATCGAAGTCGACACGCAGATTACGGTGAACTTCGTGTTGGGAGGGAGCTAGCAAGACTCGCGTGGCGGCGGGCGCCTCGCCCGTCAAGCTCTTAGTCCTCCGTCTCCGCACGGGCGAGCACTTGATCTCCGCCTCGCCCGCCCAGCACTTGATTTCCTCCCCCGCACGGGCGGGGACGCTCGCGCCTCCACCGGCTTCCATGAGTGCTGGCACTTTCGTAGTTACCGTCCGCACCCACGATGCTCGTTATAATCGGCCCGTGGCTAGTGTCGTCGTTCATTCTCGCGTATCAACCCGTCCGACTTGGGCGGAAGTTTCTCTTAGCAGCCTCTCGCACAACTTTCTCGAAGTGCAGCGGCATGTCGGTGCATCCGTGGTATGCGCCGTGGTCAAGGCCGATGCTTACGGTCACGGTGCGGTGGAGTGTTCGTTGGTGCTGGAGAAGGCAGGTGCCCGCTGGCTGGGTGTTACCTCAACCGATGAAGCGCTCCCTTTGCGCGAAGCGGGTATTCGCACGCGCATTTTGCTAATGACTGGCTTCTGGCGAGGAGAGGAACACGAAGTAGTCCGCCAGAGTCTCACCGCCACGGTCTGGGAACCTTGGCATCTGGAGTTGCTGGATCGAGCCGCCATCGAACTCGGCGTGCCAACTGTGCCGGTGCATTTGAAAATCGACACAGGGATGGGCCGCTTGGGTGCTTCGCCGGAGCAACTGTTTCCCGTGTTGGCGTTGCTGAAGCGATCGAACCGCCTGAAACTGGAAGGCCTGTGCACGCATTTCGCGTCGTCCGAGGTCATGGACTCTATAGAGACACGGCACCAAATGGAACGCTTTGCCACGGCAGAAGAACTGGTGCGCGAAGCCGGTTTCGCGCCGGGAATCATCCATCTGTCGAACTCCGCCGCGGTTGTAACCTGCCCGGATTCCTGGAGAAGTATGGTCCGTCCGGGGCTCGCTCTGTACGGTTACACTTTGCCGCTACAGCAAAGCGAGACAAGAGGGGACGCGCGGCCAAACTTCGAAAGTGGGATGGACCTGCGTGCAGTGCTTTCGTGGAAGACTCGCATCCTGTCCCTGCGCGATGTGGCCGCCAATCAAGCGCTGGGCTACAACGGAACATACGTCACCCAGGCTCCTTCACGGATCGCTGTGCTCCCGCTCGGCTACGCCGACGGATTGAACCGGAGACTCTCGAACCGCGGCCGTGTAATCGTGCGAGACAGCTACGCGCCCATCGTTGGGCGCATCTCGATGGATCTGACGCTCGTCGATGTTACGAACATCCCACAGATTCAGGTTGGCGATGAAGTGGTTCTGATCGGCGCAAGCGGCGAGTGCTCAGTCGACGCACTGGAGCAGGCTCGGCTCGCCGACACCAGTCCCTATGAAATCCTATGTGGCCTGTCCAAGCGTGTACCCCGGAAATATGTAACGTAATCGGCGAACAAATGTGGCGCGGGCGCCCCCGTCCGCGAAAGCTGGCCATATTTGTAAATTCTTCTGGCGGGAGATTTGTTCAGAGAGAGCTTGGAGAAAAACTAAAGAACAACTCCGGCGATACATGAAAGCGCTCTGAGAGCTTCTGGATGTGCCCGGTGGTCATGCTGCGCTTCCCGTGCATCACCTCGGAAACAATACTCGGCGTGCCGAAAATGTCGACAAGATCCTTTTGCTTCAGCTCGTTGGCGGCCATCAACTCCTGCAAAACCTCGACGGCGGAGGACTGTTTGCTTAACGGATAGTTTTCTTCCTCAAAAGCCTCAATAAGAACAGTGAGTAGCTCCATCAACTGTCGTTCTGCAGCACTGGGCCGGCTCTTGGCTGCCAATTTCTCAAGCTGCTGACTGGCAAGTTCATTCTCCGCTTCCGAGTGAATCGGTTTCGGCAGAGTTCGCGCCAGTGGCATAGGGCTCCTTAGAAGCGACTGAGAAGGACGCGTGTACAAAACAAAGTTCAAATCCCGACTGGCATCGGGGCTTTTCTATTTAGACGGGCCAAGGAAGATAGTTGTTATCGTAAGGATCGCCGATACCTTCGGCGTACTTTTTGGCTTCATCGTAACTGGTGAAATCTCCGTGTTCGGGACGGCTTACTCGCTCCGTCACCTCTCGCCTCGTTTCCATGCTGCTGATTTCGTACATATTGCATCCCCTCCCAATTTAGCCGTTGTTAATCTTGTCCCAAGGAACCAAAAACTGCTCGCCCTTCTGAGGTCCCGCACGCATTTTGATTGTAACGTGCGTTATGCCGTCAATGGCGACTACCTCAGTTCGCTCGTGGACTGTATACAGAACCTCGTCTCCGACCTTTGGCTTATCGCCCATACACGTAATTATCGCACCACTGTCAAAGCAAGATTTCCGCAAATCAGGGCACTACCTTCCTGCCAGCTATATCTGTGCCCCCGACGCCAGCAACTCCGGCAAAAGCGCGCTCTTTTCCGGAATCAGAGTAATCTTCGCCTTGCTGTCCACGATCCGCTGAGCTTCCAGGATTTGGAACATGGCGGTCTCGACATCCGGGTCAGCAACCACAGTATTGAGAGCTTCGCCCACGATTCGAGGCCGCATCGCAGCCGCTTTCGCGAATTCCACCGCCGCTTGCCGTTCCGCAGTGCTGGTAATGATGCTGACCTGATTTGCCCCATCTTGTTTGATGGACGAGGTCACTTGCCGCAGGCGGTTCACGACCTTTTCTTCGATCTGCTTAATCATCTGCACATCGCGGAAGTGCACTTTGCGAATGTAGACGGAGCCCAACTTGTATCCCCACTCGTGGGAGAGGGGAGAGACTTCCGTCCTTACGCTCAGGCTCATCGCGTGGCGATTCTGCAGCATGTCGGCCAGTTTCATATTGCTGAGACAGCGAACCGTGGAATTGCTCACGTTCGCGGCCAGCGAGCCTCGCGGGTCAGCATTCTTGAAAAGGAACGAAACGGGGTCGCTGACAAACATTTCGTACCAGATGCCGATGCCCATCGGCGCGCCTTCTTCCGAGTTCACCGGCTGGCTGCGCAGGTATTGCTGGTCCAGGCGCATGTCGAGTACGTACAAGCGTCCCAGCCAGCGCACGATCGGCGCTTTCAATCCCAGCTTAAACAGTAGGATGTGCAGGCCGGGCTCGTCCAGGATCGCGACGACCTTGCCGAACAGGACGTACACATAGCAGCAGCGCTCCTCGACAACGGCATAGACGCCGAAGAGCCTCAGCAGGAAAAAGAGAACAGGTTCGGCCACGAAACAAAGAATGAACGCCGCCATAATCGCAATGAGGAAATTCATCGCTTGGTCTCCATAACAACCTGTTGTGCCTGCCCAAATAGACCGAGTCGCACATTGCGTACATAGGCTCGCAACGCGCCGTCGCCGGTCTTCTTCAATTCCGCCAATTGACTCGCCAGCGAAATCAGCGGTTGCACTTCCGCCTGCGCTTTCAGTGTTTCGATCTCTGCCGCACGTTTGGACTGCTCGATTCTTTGGTCGGCGGAGGCTTGTGCCAGACTGATATCCGACGAAACCATATTGTGCGCTGTGTTGATGGCCGCCAGCGCCGATTCCACTTCGGGCGGCGGATCGATCCCGGTAATTAGCGAAGCATCGAGAATCAATCCGTAGCGGGCGTTCGACGAACTGCACTCCTGATCCATGTGCTCATTCAGATCGCGCAGGTTTTTCCTCAGATCGTTAATGGAAATCCCGCTCGTATTGGCCGACACATCGTCTGCCTCCTTAGGCGCGGCCGGCGCTTCGAAGGTCGCGATTCTTTCTCTCAACACGGAAACGAAATAGCCCATGACATGGACGATCGGGTTCTTCACCGCGAACAGGTATGCGTAAAGGTTGCGCTCGGAGATGTGATATCGGAGTTGTCCGGTCAAACCAGTGTTCAGCTGGTCTTTTGTCACCGCCTCAACAATGGTGCCGGAATGATTGGCGGCAGGCGTCTCGGGATCGTAGGCCAGGTTGACCGTTTGCGTTGCGACCGAAACCTTGTAGATTCGTTGCCAAGGCCATTTGAAATAAGGGCCGCCCGGCATGATCACGCGGACCTGGGGATAGTTGTAACGTTGTTTTTCCTCGTCATCAAGTCCGGCGGAGATGGGATCGTTTAAGGTTGTCGCTATACCAACTCGCTCCGCGCGTCCAAAACTGGTTTTCACCGCGCGTTCGTTCTGATCCACGGTATACATCCCGCCCACCAGATAGCGAACCAGAAACCAAATGACAAAACCGATGAAAATCCCGGCCAGAATATCTGTGGTCATACTGCAGAGCCTCCGTCCAACCCAACGTTGAAACGCAACTAAAGATACACGACAGCTTGGCATTGCAAAAGTAGTGCGAGATGGCCAAATCAGTCCGCAATCGCCTTCCGCGCTGCGGTTCTTCCCATTTATCATGGACAGTAGAGCAAAATGCCCAAATGGTACGACCGCTGGATGTACGACTGGGAGACCCGGCTGACTGCCGTGGACACCAATCGAGTGGTGCGTCCGCTTGAATGGGGCATCGACTGGACTCACGGCTGGCCTTGTCGCGACGGCCTTCGCCCGGGCCAGATGCCGAGTGATCCTGAGCAATATCTGCGCCTCTACAACCAGCGCATCATCGACCACAGCGATGAGTTTTTCTCTTACCAGACACCGGTGGATTTCCGGCTGGAAGAGCGAGCCGTCCAGGTCTTCAGCACTCGCGCCAAGCCTGAACCCAAGTTGGAAGAAAAAGTAAAAGGCCAGCGAGCGAGCTTTCTTCGCTTCACTTCGCCGATAAAGACTTCCTATCCCGAGAACGACCTGGTCAATGCGCGTTGGTTTCCTGCGCAAGGCAAGCGTGCAGTCGTAGTGCTGCCGCATTGGAATGCCAACGGTCTTCAATACAATTCGTTGTGTTCGATCTTGCAGCGATGCGGAATCGCGGCGCTGCGCCTGAGCTTGCCTTACCACGATATTCGCAAGCCAGCCGAGATTCAGCGCTCGGATTACGCGGTTTCTTCGAACATTGGGCGCACCCTGGATGCCGCCCGGCAGGGTGTGATCGACCTGCGCTGTTGCTTGGATTGGCTGCAGAGTCAGGGCTACTCCGAACTCGGCATGATCGGTACCAGCCTGGGTTCGTGCTACGGATTCCTCTGCGCGGCGCACGAGCCGCGGATCAAGGTAGCGGCCTTCAACCACGCTTCTACGTATTTCTCCGACGTTGTTTGGACCGGGCAGTCGACTCGGCATGTGCAGGAAGGGCTCGCGCCCATGATTACGCAAGATCGGTTGCGCGATCTCATGATGGCCGTGAGTCCCGCAGCGTACTTCGACAAGTACGCGCGCTTTGGGCGCAAGACTATGATTATCTTTGCGACCTACGATTTAACCTTCCTGCCCGAGTTTTCCAAGAAGATCATCAGTGAGCTGCGACAGCGGAAGGTTGAGTTGAAGGCCGTGGAGTTGCCATGCGGCCACTACACCTGCGGCGAGGCTCCATTCAGCTATATGGATGGGTGGCATCTGGTGAATTTTGTGCGAAATTCGCTCTAGGAGCTGGGTGAAAACTCTAGGAATTGTCATTGAACTTCCCATTCTAATTGTCATTCCGAACGCCTTTTAGGCGTGAGGAATCTGCTTTTTGCGTTGAATTTACTTTGCCGGAAACTGGTACGCTATAGAGGCGAGGGAACGGAATGAAAAACACTGCGATGTCCCATACTTTGGCTGAATTCGACCCGCAAATTGCCGCCGCGATTGATAACGAGACTCGCCGCCAGCATGAAGGCCTGGAACTGATTGCCTCCGAAAACTTCGTGAGCGAAGCCGTGTTGGAGGCCGCCGGTTCTGTCTTCACCAACAAGTACGCGGAGGGTTATCCCGGCAAGCGCTACTACGGCGGCTGCGAGTTTTCCGATGTGGTCGAAAACCTGGCCCGCGACCGCGCCAAACAGCTCTTCCGCGCCGAATACGCGAACGTGCAGCCTCACGCGGGATCGCAAGCAAACATGGAAGCGTATGCCTCCATTCTTCAGCCTGGAGATACCATTCTCGGGCTGAACCTCGCCCACGGCGGCCATCTCACGCACGGGCATCCCTTGAACTTCTCCGGCAAGACCTACCGCATCGTTCCCTACGGCGTCACTCGCGAGACCGAGACCATCGACTACGACGAAGTTGAAAGGCTCGCCGTCCAGGAGCACCCAAAGCTGATTATTGGCGGAGGCAGCGCGTATCCCCGAATCATCGACTTCGCGCGCATGCGCCAGATTGCCGACAAGGTTGGTGCGCTCTATCTGGTTGACATGGCGCATTTCTCCGGACTGGTCGCCGGAGGCGCGCATCCCTCGCCGGTGCCTCACGCGCACATCGTTACATCGACCACCCACAAGACGCTGCGTGGTCCGCGTTCCGGCATGATTCTGGCGAAGGCCGAATACGGCGCTGCCATCGACAAGGTTGTTTTCCCCGGAATGCAAGGTGGCCCGCTGGTGCACATCATGGCGGCGAAAGCCGTCTGTTTTCTGGAAGCGCTGCAGCCGGAATTCCGAGCCTATGCCGCCCAAGTCGTCGCAAATGCGAAAGTTCTTGCCGATGCGATTGCCGCAGAAGGCTACCGCATCATTTCCGGCGGTACCGACACGCACCTCATGCTCATCGACGTCTTCGCCAAGGGCATGTTCGGCAGCGAAGCGGAAAAAGCTCTTGGCGAGGCAGGGATCACGGTCAACAAGAATGCCATCCCGTTTGATGCCAACCCTCCCATGAAGCCAAGTGGCATCCGAATTGGGACGCCTGCTCTGACAACGCGCGGGATGAAGGAACCTGAAATGAAGCGCGTGGCCGGCTGGATTGTTGAAGCGCTGAACCGGCGGTCCGATGCGTTCGTTCTGGCCAAGATTCGTAAGCAGGTCGAGGGATTTGCCGAGGAGTTTCCTCTTTACCCGGAACGGCGTGCAAAATCACTAGCTGGCGTACGCGCATAGAAACAAAGACGATGGAGGCACGGGCGTCCCCGCCCGTGCGCACGCTAAAATGCAACGGAAGTACGAATACCGCCGCAAACTCCCGCACTACCAGCCAGACCACAAAGCCTTCTTCATCACCTTCTCCAGCGCCAAACGCTGGGTTCTCCCCGAACTCGCGCGCGACATCGTCTTGGAAGTCTGTATCTACGGCAATGGAAAGCAATTTCGCCTCCACGGACTGGTTGTCATGCCTGATCATGTCCATCTCGTGTTAACGCCCTTGGCCAATGACGATGGACCGTTTCCGATCTCCCGCATCATGCAAGCTTTGAAAGCACGTCCGCCCATCGCATCAACAAGTTGCTCGGCCGTGTGGGAAAGGTCTGGCAGGATGAATCGTTCGACCGGGCCTTGCGCAACGAGGAGAGCATTCCGGACAAAGTGGACTATATTCTCGGCAATCCCGTAGGCGCGGGCCTGGTCCAAAATCCGCTTGACTACCGCTGGACTTGGCGGGAAATAGGTTTTTAACCCGCACGGGCGAGGACGCCCGGGCCTCCACCGAGAATTGAGATGCAAAAATTGAGACGCGCGGATTGAGCCGATGGAGGCACGGGCGTCCTCGCCCGCGCGGCTAAAGTGAAGCGCTGGCGCGAGGGCACTCAGCACCTTTGCATACCCCGGCGCGCGCACCTTCCCCGCTCTGTGCTTAAATCATTCCGTGAAGATTGCGATTGACGTTCGCAGAAGTTCGGATTTTGGCATCGGAACCTATATCCGGAATGTCGTGCGAACGCTGGGGCGGCTGAACCACGACAACGAATATCTTCTCGTCGGCGCTCCGGAAAAGATTCTGGAGATCGGTCCCCTTGCAGAAAACTTCCACGTAGCGCCGCTCACGCGACCAGAACTCACGTTCACTGGGTGGCTGCATTTCCGGTCGATCGTCCGGCAGTCCCGCTGTGATCTGGTTCACATTCCACATTTGTCCTGGCTGCCGCGCGGCCTATCCTGTCCTTACGTGATGACTATTCATGATCTTCAGGAATACATTGTTGGACCCGACCGTACGTCCACCTTCAAACGGTCCGCGCATTTTCAGTTGACGCGGCATGTTCTGGAACGCGCTGCCCGCGTCATCGCCGTTTCGGAATTTACCCGCGGCGAAATCAAGAGCAGGTTCGGCATTCCCGATTCCAAGCTTGACGTTGCCTACAACGCTTTGGATGAACGCTTTCGGAACGGCCACGCCACCGACGCCGAGAAGCTACTCATATCCCAGCGTTACCAGGTGAACTATCCGTTTCTTCTGTACGTCGGCAGCGTCAGCCCGCACAAGAACGTCGTCCGCAGCATTGAAGCTTTTTCCGCGTTGAAAACGGAGCTCGCCAAAGAGGGCAAATATCCCGACCTTAAGCTCATCATTATCGGTGACGATGTTTCCAGCCACCCCGATCTGCGACGCACGGTACTGCGCAGCGGCGTCCAGAACGATGTCCGCTTCCTCGGCTTTGTGCCGATTGATATTTTGCGAATCTTTTACGACGCCGCGAAAGTTTTTGTGTTCCCGTCGCTGTATGAAGGGTTCGGACTGCCGCCATTGGAAGCCATGGCGCACGGCACGCCTGTGGTCACTTCCAATACGTCTTCGCTGCCCGAAGTCGTCGGAGACGCGGCCGTTCTGGTAAATCCGGAAAACGTGTTTGAGATCATGCGCGGACTGTATTGCGCACTGCTGGATACGGAGTTGCGGGCGCGCCTGAAGCAACGCAGCATCGAGCAATCCGCCCGCTTCTCCTGGGATTCTTCGGTTCGTATTTTGCTGGAAAGTTACGCGGCGGCCGTGAAGGGTGCGCAGCCAGTGCGCACCGATCCCGTTGTGCAAGCAGGATAAGGCGACGCTGGAGGCACGGGCGTCCCCGCCCGTGCGGGACAAAGACCAGCTATAGATTCCCTTCGCTCCGCGCTTCCTCTGTGAACCTCTGTGTCCTCTGTGGTCGAGAAAAGAACAGAGCTTTTAGCCGGAAATCGGAGGCAAAATCGAATCGAGTTCTCAGTTCCAGTCAGTTTCAGGCCGGGTACTTTTGGCCTATGTAGCTTTCCATCTCGTGGATTGCGTGTTCCTGTACGGAAACAATCCACTTCACAATATCGCCAATGGAAACCACCGCCAGGACCCTGTCGTTCTCCAGCACCGGCAGGTGACGAATGCGGTGTTGCGTCATCAGCGCCATGCACTCGTCCACAGCCTGCTGCGGCGTGACGTAGAGCACGGGCGCCGTCATGATTTCCGCGACCGTCGTTTCCTTGGAGGAGCGGCCCTTCAGCACAACCTTGCGGGCATAGTCGCGCTCCGAGAGAATTCCAACGAGTTTCCCTCCGGACATGACCAGCAGAGCCCCAATGCCTTTTTCGGCCATTTCTTCCACCGCCGAATAAACCGACTGCTCCGGCGTCACCGACCACACTACGCCTCCCTTGGTCTTTAAAACCGAGCCGATTGTATCGTTCAGTTTCATGGGAAACCTCCGCAGAGAATGTGCGCCCAGAAATGCCCCGAGTCAAGGGAACTTTTTAGGGCGGTGAGTCCTAAAGCCCCATGCACCTCGCATGGGGTCGGGTCGAACCCGAGCCCGACTTATAATCACCAAGCACGCTGAATGCCATTGAGGACCAGGAAAATGCGTATTGAAACACTAGCTGTTCGCGCGGGCGCGGAACCGGATCCCGCGACAGGGGCGGTTGCGCCGCCAATCCATCTTTCTACAACCTTCGAGCACGGCCCGGCGTGTGAAGACCTTCACGGCTATTCCTACATCCGCGAGAGGAATCCTACCCAATCTCGCCTGGAAGAGGCCATGGCGCTGCTCGAAGGCGGGGAATCGGCGCTTGCGTTCGCTTCGGGTATGGGCGCCGGATGTTCGGTGCTCCAATCGCTGCCACCGGGTTCCCATGTCATCTTCCCCGACGATCTCTACACAGGGTTCCGTCATCTCTACCAGGAATATCTACCGCAGTGGCGCATCGAGACAAGCGTTGTGGATATGGAAAGTGTGACGCAACTGAAGTCCGCCGTTCGTCCCAACACGCGCCTGATCTGGGCTGAGACGCCCTCGAATCCTCTGATGAAGATTGCAGACCTTGCAGCCGTGGCCGAAATCGCCCACGCCGCCGGGGCGCAGCTTCTGGTCGACAACACGTTCGCCACGCCCGTCCTGCAACGACCGCTGGAACTGGGCGCGGACATCATATTTCATTCCACAACCAAGTATTGCGGCGGACATAGCGATGTTCAGGGCGGATGCCTGATTCTGAAGAAACGCGATTCCGCACAGAAAGAGCTCAGCCACGAGCATCTTTACCACACGCGGACTCTGATGGGGGCCACGGCTTCGCCCTTCGCCTCGTGGCTGGTGCTGCGCGGCCTGCGTTCGTTGCCTTGCCGCGTCGAACGGCACTCGTCCAATGCGGCTGCCGTGGCTGCGGCACTGACGAATTCCAGCAAAGTCGAGCGCGTCTGCTATCCCGGGCTGACCTCGCATCCGGGGCACGAAATCGCTCACCGGCAGATGAAGAGCTTCGGAGGCATGCTTTCGTTCCTAATGCGCGGTGGGTACGATGAGGCGGTTCGTGTGGCATCTCGGGTCAAGCTGTTTACCAATGCCACAAGTCTCGGAGGGACGGAAAGCCTGATCGAACACCGCGCATCCTCGGAAGGGAAGGGAACTCAGGTTCCGCAGAACCTTCTGCGCCTGTCGATCGGATTGGAACACTCCGACGACCTGATTGAAGACTTGCAGCGGGCTATCGGGTAAGTATTTCCGGGGCGAGTTCGACCGGGAAATTTACCGACCGGCTGATGAAGCAAAGATGATGCGCCTCGTCATGCAGAGCGAGTGCTTTGGTGCGGTCTGACTCCGCGGAAATCGTCACCGCTGGCTTCAGCACTACCCGAACGAACTCCCCGGAGCCGTCTGCGTGCTCTGTCATGGTTCCCAATGCTGTGTCCTGATAGTCGAGCACTGTTACGTGATTCGCCGAGCACAGGTGCAAATACCACAACATGTGGCAGGAGGACAGGCTCGCAACCAACAGGTCTTCAGGGTTGTAGCGCGTAGGATCTCCCCGAAAATTGGGATCGCTGGACCCGGGAATCGGAGGCTTACCCGCTACTTCAATCAGGTGGTCGCGCCGATAGCTCTTGTAGGATTTCGTACCATCGCCATCGTTACCCGTCCAACCGACTCGGACTTCATAGAGATGCTCTTTCACGGCTCACTCCCTTGGCTCTAAGAAAATCTCTGAATTAAGTGAAGTATCTTTAAAGCTCTGTCATTCTGAGCGTAGCGAAGAATCCCTCGACTATTGATTCCAGAATCACTCTCTCAGGCTTTCTAGCCACAATTCTCTAGCCAGAAAGCTGGTCAGCACCAAGATAGATCCGACACTCTGGGGATTCTTCGCTGCGCTCAGAATGACAGAGCTTAGCCTTGTTTAGAGGTTTCCAGCGTCCATGCCTCCGAAACCTCGCGCCCTTTCTCGATATCGTCAACGACCAGAATCAACTGGTTGCCGTGATCGCTATAAAGTACCTCAATGTTCACCCCAGCCTCGGCCATTCGTCTCGTGATCTTGCCGAGCTGGCCGGACTGGGCCTGATTCAGGCGCTGGACGAGTACTTCACTCACTCTGAGGACGTGAATACCTGCAGCCTCCAAAGCTTTCCGCGCCAGTTCGCCGTCCGCGAAAAGGAAATGCGCTACGCCTTGGCCGTTAACGACGAACGCGCCTCCGCCTTCAATACTGGCTCCAGCGCGGCCCAGGGCCTCGCCCATATCGGCGAGTGCCCCGGGTACATTTTTCAACGCAATCGCTACATCTTGCATGGGCTTACTCCTTTGCCTCGACGATTTGTTCCAACGAAATTGCTTTTGAGCCGCCACGTTCATAGACATGCCCAGTGACTTTTACGAATTTTCCAACAAACGGCAGCAGCTTGGGACGGACGTCAACATCCGGCATTTCGGAGGAAATGGGGTGGTAGACCTGCTCATCCTTTGTCAGAATCAGCAGAGGCGATCCGCCGCGCATACAGGCTTCCACGCATCCATTTGGCAGCGGCTTGACGACTTCATGGAAGCGGTGAACGCAACCGCTGTCGCGAACGTAGCCGGTGATGCTGACGGCTGGAGATTCTTTCTGCGGTTCTTCGGCGAGCAGTATTGTGGCTGCGAACAAGACGAAAACAATCCGAGCAAAAGCTTTCATAAAAACTCTCCTCAATAGTTTGTGAATACCCCAACCCTTTGTGAAAACCCAACCCTTGTCATTCCGACCTGAGCGTTCTTTGCGAATGGGGAGGAATCCCTTTCCCAAAAACAGTGCACGGGGAATAAAGGGATTCCTCGCTGCCGCTCGGAATGACAAGCTTTGAATCATTTCCTGAAGACACTCTAGCCTCCCGCCCTACATCTATGTTTCAATACAAAATGAACTATGGATGTAATTCCGGAATCCACATTTCAATGCAGAATGAACTATGAAAGCAACGTCAATTGAAAACATCGCGGGCTTGATCGGGGAGGCCGGGCGCATTCAAATGCTCATGACCCTCCTGGACGGCCAGAGTCATTCCGCGGGGGAACTTGCAATGGCGGCCAACGCTTCCGCGCAAACCACAAGCGCGCATCTTACGAAGCTGATGGCCGGAGGCCTGATCGCCGTGCAGCGCAAAGGCAGGCAGCGACTCTTCCGGTTGAAGAGTCCTGAGGTTGCCGTCGCGGTCGAAGCGCTCGGCGCGCTAGTGCCAAAACCAGCGAATGTCTTGCCTGAACTGTGTCTGGCGCGTACCTGCTATGACCATCTCGCGGGCGCGCTGGCAATCGCTTTGCGCAACCAGATGACGCAGCAGAATTTTCTGTTTCACAACAGCAGGCAGTTCTTTCTGTCTCGCAACGGGGAGCACTTCCTGCGCAAGATCGGCGTCGATGTTGCCCCGCTGCACAAGCTGCGGCGAGCCTTCGCATGTAAGTGCATGGATTGGACGGAACGCAACCACCACATCGGAGGCGCGCTGGGTGCGGCGATGCTCAGTCATTTTCTGGAAGCAAAGTGGCTCGCCCGGATCCGCGGTACGCGCGCCGTCCGGATTACGCACGAGGGGCAGCAGGCTTTCGAGCGGGTCTTTACGATTCGTTGTGCCGGGTTGCTAAGTTAAGGATTCTGTTGGATGCTGAACAGGCCCATCGCAAAAACGCGAGTGATTTACAAGTCGCGGCTCGCCCGAATCTCTGGTGGCGCCCCAAGGTCCATAAACCGCGAATCGCGCGCTTCTTCCTGCACCGAACTCAGAGCCACTGTGACCTCTCGAATGTAGTAGACGGTTCCTGCCAGCAGGCAGATCAGGGCCAGAACGAACAGAATCACTGCCAGAATTGCTGCGTCTTTCCAATACAGTCCGAAACCCAGCAGCAGGCACGAACTGATGGTTCCAGCCAAGGAAACCAAGGTCAGCAGGAAGCAGCGGCGAATCAGTTCGGCGCGTTGCTCGATGGAGTGTATCTGCGCCGTGTAGGCATCCGCCTCATGATCTCGTCCATTCTTGGTGGCATCGTATCTTGCATGGGTATATTGCCGCAGCCGGGTCACCATGCCCATCAGCCGCACATTGATGGAAAGAATGAGCAAACCGGTAGCGGACACAAAAATGGCGGGCGCGAGGAAGGCTTGAAAAAGACGGCTGATATCAGGCATGAGATGGGATCATTATCGAACCTTGGGCCTAGTTCACCAAAACAGGGTTCGCGAAAGCAGGGAGTGCGAAAAACATGCAGCAGCCGGACCTGTAAGCCGAATGCCGGGTCACGTTGCAAACACATAAGTTATTGAATCGGAAGCCGCGCGGACTGTCAATGATATCAACTGTTGCAGGAGAGTTCATGGAGCGGTCAGCGATGGGGCAGGTGGCTCGAGTGGTGGCGAAGTACGGCACCCTAAGTGAGCAGGGTGACCCCTCGCGTCCCCCTGTCCCCGATACGAACAAAAAACTCAATCTTCTTTGCATTCATTGCTATCAATGCTAGCATTGACAGCATGGCAACTTTAACCATTCGGCAGATTGACGATGCAACCAAGACGCGGCTGCGGGTGCGTGCCGCTCATCATGGGCGCTCGATGGAGCAGGAGGCCAGGGACATTCTGCGTACCGCCCTGAGCGCGTCGTCACCGGCTAAGGGGAACCTGGCGGCAAGCATTCAGCGGCGATTTGCGGACGTGGGCGGAGTGGACCTGGAGTTACCGCGACGCGACGCATTGCGCCGGGCCGCAAAATTCGATCGATGATGCCTTCGCCCGGTCGGCCTGACATGATGGCCTCAGCGTGACGATCCCAATATGACAATCCTGATATGACAATCCTGGACACGAATGTGCTTTCCGAGTTGATGCGGCCCAAGCCCTCTGTCCGGGTTGTGGCATGGATCGCGAAGCAGCCAACCATTGAACTCTTCACAACGGCGATCACCGAGGCAGAAATTTTTTACGGAATTCAGTTACTGACCAAGGGCAAGCGCCAAGAGGAACTCCTGGCGGCAGCGGAAGCGATGTTTGCCGAGGATTTTGCGGGCCGAATTTTCGGGTTCGAGGGCGATGCGGCGCGAGCCTTTGCGCAGATCGCCGCTCGCCGGCGGACGCTCGGGAGGCCAATCAGCCATGCGGATGCGCAGATCGCATCCATCGCTCGCGTGCACGGCGCCAAACTGGCAACGCGCAATCTTACCGACTTCGAGGGATGCGGCGTGGAGATTGTGGATCCTTGGGATAGCCGGTAAACGGCGGCGCGGATAGTATGTGACGCTGAATTGTAGAACGGCAGGCCAGCGTCAGGATTGTCCCCGGCAACCCGAATCTCTGGCGGCACCCACCTCTTTCCATTTATTGCACAAACTCTCACCGGCATATATAGTGTTTTTGCTGCTGGACAATGCTGAGAACGGAAATTCTGCTGAACCCTCTTCGTAGTACCCCCCTGCTGAGAGGCGCAATCTTGTCCGGGCCCCAGCGCCGGCAACCCGTGGGTTAGAGGTGTTATGTCATCTTCCTGTTTGTTTCGTTCTCTCCTGCCAAGTCTCATCCTGGTTAGCCTTATTGGCGGTCTTCTTGATGCTAGCCAACTCCAAGCCCAACAATCTGTGCCGGTTCGAGTGACGGAGGCTGTGGATGACGCTGCACGGGTTACTCTCACGAACAACACGCATCCACTCGCGCGAGCCGAATTCGACCGCGGCGAGGCCCCGCGCGACCTGCCGATGAAACGCATGTTGCTGGTGCTTAAGCGCAGCCCCGAGCAAGAATCCGCGCTGTTGAGTCTTCTCGACAATCAGCAGGACAAACATTCGCCCAGCTATCACCAGTGGGTGACTCCCAAGGAATTCGGCACCCGGTTCGGACCGGCGGATTCCGATGTGGCGGCGGTCGTCAATTGGTTGAAGTCGAGTGGATTTCAAGTCTCACCAGTGAGCGCGGGCCGTACGGTGATCGAATTCTCTGGCACTGCGTCGCAGGTACAGGCGGCGTTTCATACACCTATTCACAAGTATGTGGTGAAAGGGAAGGAGCACTGGGCCAATGCGAACGACCCGGAGATTCCTTCTGCGTTATCACCAGTGGTGGCCGGAGTGCATACGCTGCACAATTTCTTCAAGCAGCCACAGATTGCCCAGATGAAGCAAGTCCCCGCCACGTTCTCCAAAACTCCCGTGCCGCACGTAACCTTCACGAATGGAGCGCATGGTCTGGCACCTCTCGACTACGCGAAGATTTACAATCTTGGACCGGTTTACTCCGCAGGTATCAACGGAGCCAACGTCACGATCGGCGTGGTGGCTCGGTCGGAATACAACGTCGCAGATATCTCAGGTTTCTATAGTATTTTTGGTAACGGCAACTTTCCGCAGGTCATTTTCGACGGCGACACACCAGGAGATCTCGGAGGTAACGAAGAGGGCGAAGCTATTCTGGATGCTACCTGGTCCAGCGCGCTCGCCCCAGGGGCACGCGTCGATTTTGTAGTATCCGCTTCGACAAATACGACGGATGGCGTCGACCTTTCCGAGCTCTACATTGTTGACAACAATCTCGCGGATATCATGACCGAAAGCTTTGGATCTTGCGAAGCTGCCCACACCAGCGCAGAAGCCACGAGTGTCGCCAATCTCGCAGAACAGGCTGCGGCGGAGGGAATTACCTACACGGTTTCGACGGGAGATTCTGGCGCTGAAGGATGCGACCGCCCCAGCTCCCCGACGGCGACCGGTCCCGTTTCAGCAAGCTTGCTTTCCGCAACTCCGTTCAATATCGCGGTTGGCGGGACTATGTTTAATGAAGGGTCCGGTACTTATTGGGGGCCACCGAATGGTCCGAACCCAACGGCGCTGTCTTATATCCCCGAGAACGTGTGGAACGAGAGCTGTGCCCCAGGCACCTGCGCCCAAGGCCAGCCACCCCTTGCCGCCGGTGGTGGTGGCGTAAGCATATATTTTGCCAAACCTTCCTGGCAATCCGGGGTCACTGGCATTCCAAACGATAGTGCGCGAGACCAGCCCGACGTCTCGCTGACTTCCGCCAGTCATGATGGGTACATCGTCTGCGATCAAGGTTCTTGTGGAAGCGGGCAGGTATTCCTGTTTTCCGGCACCTCCGCGGCTGCCCCCTCCTTTGCTGCAATCATGGCGCTCGTGGACCAAAAAACCGGCTCCCGCCAGGGTCAGGCCAACTACGTGTTGTATCGGCTAGCGGCCGCCGACATTGCTGCAGGGAGAAAGTGCAATGGTTCCGGCACGCCTTTACCGGCCAGCACTTGCAACTTCAATGACGTGACCGTGGGGAACAATGCCGTCCCGGGTGAAGCGGGTTACGGTACCACGAGCGGGAAGTACCAGAGCACGGTTGGCTACGACTTAGCTACGGGGCTCGGTTCGGTAAATGTGGCCAACCTAGTCAATAACTGGGCCTCGGCCACCTTTACTCCGAGTGCCACGACTCTGACCCTCAGTCCAACAACGATCACGCATGGCGCATCTGTGAGTGTGCACGCTAACGTCACGCCGACCACGGCGACTGGCGATATTTCGTTGCGGAATGGAGACGCCGCGCAACTTTCTGGCTCCGGCCTGATTGATGCGTTCACGCTGAGCAGTGGCTCTGTCGTCGGCACTACGAGCCTTCTGCCCGGTGGTACCTATCACGTAGTAGCCCACTACGCCGGTGACAAGACGTTTGCTCCTAGCGACTCTGCTGCGCCAGGAGTTTTAGTTACTGTGAATCCGGAAGGGAGTACGACTGCGCTTGGTGTGTTCACGGTGGACTCGAGCGGTAACACCGTTCCGTATAACAGTCAGCCTTACGGCTCTACGGCATACTTGCGTGCGGATGTTACAGGTTCCTCCGGAAACGGTACGCCCAGCGGTAGCCTGACCTTTCTTGTGGATGGGGTCAGTTTGTTGGGCTCCACATTCAAGCTCAACAGCCAGGGTACGGCAACAACGCCGCAAGGTTACTACCTTTTTCCGGTAGGGAATCATTCCATTGTGGGGCAGTACGGCGGTGACCCCAGCTTTTCCGTCAGTAACTCGTCTGCCACAGGCATTACTGTCACCAAAGCCGTCGCCATTGACACGCTCACCTCCAGCAGCAGCAATGTTATTGAGGGTACGGTTGTTAGCTTGACGGCGGCGCTCGCGACTAACAGCTTTGCGTTCGGTCCGAGTGGCGTGGCTACGTTCCTTACGGGGGGTACGCCTATCAGCGGTGGCGGGAACCCCGCCACGTTGAACACGACATCGGGTTTTGCCGATATTCAGACGGGTGTTTTCACCGCCGCGAGTGCCACCGCCACCCTCGCCACAACCCTCCCGGTAGGCGCAAACTCCATCACTGTTCAATACACCGGCGACGCGAACTACACCGGGTCCACTTCCTCGCCTGTCGTCGTGAATGTGCTGGCAGATTTCGATTTCGCCGCCAATTCTCCCACGATGACTGTAACTCGAGGGGGAACGGGCACCGTAACCTTCACCATCACCGGTCATACCGGATACAACAGCACGGTCAACTTCAGCGGAGCGTCATGCGCAGGACTGCCACTGGAGAGCAGTTGCAGCTTCGCTCCAGCATCCGTGGTGGGCAGCGGCTCTACCGTTTTATCGATCAAAACGACGGCGCCCCAAACCGCAAGCCTGCATTCTCTGGAGTGGTGGGCCACCGGTTCAACCGGCATATTTGCCGGAATCTTCCTGCTCGGCACAGGGTCAAAGCGACGGCGTTGGAGCAAATTGCTTACTTTACTTGTCTTTGCTTCGTTGACCACGGTTGTGGGCTGCGGCGGGGGTGGGGGGGGGACTCATGATCCCGGGACACCTCTCGGGAGTTTCCCAGTGACGGTAACGGCTACGACGGGCAGCGGAGTGCTCATTCATAAGGTGAATCTCACGCTGATTGTCCAGTAGGGAAGTTAGACCGTTAACGCTATCCATCTCGGAGTTGGGGGCTCCCCAACTCCAAATGAAATGATGATTTTGTAGCAGCCGGACCTGTAAGCCGAATTTTGTCCGCCATTGCTGGCGGGACGGCCATTCCTCTGGGCCCGGCATTACTGCGGGGCTCTAGCGGTCTACCCGGAGGTTTGGCGCGCCGAGCCGGCACGCGACGCTGGCGAACCAGCGGCTTCCTCCCTATTTGACCTTGCTCCGTGTGGGGTTTGCCTTGCCCGACGCATTACTGCGGCGGCGGTGCGCTCTTACCGCACCTTTTCACCCTTACCCCGGCGTTGCCGCCGGGGCGGTATATTTTCTGTGGTACTGGCCGTCACACTGGGCTTGAACCCAGGCGCCCGGACGTTATCCGGCACACTGCTCTGCGGAGTTCGGACTTTCCTCCCTCCTCCTTGCGGCGGAGAGCGGCCGTCCGGTCCGGCTGCTTACAGGATGATTATAAGGGAGCTATGGGATCAGATTGGGAACTTGTTCGCTGACGGGGGCGTATCTGTGAATGGGCAAGTGTGTGCAGGGTTCGACGGAGGGAGCGGAGCTTCGCTCCGCTGGACAGGCGAGGGCGCCTGTCCCCACGTGAGTTTGAGCAGGTGAATTTGTCCGCACATGAGTTTAGGATGTTCGGCTAGACTTAACATTTATGACCTTTCTGGAAGCCATCCGCATAGCTCTGCAATCGCTCTGGGCGAACAAGCTGCGCTCCGTGCTTACATTGCTCGGCGTCGTCATTGGCATTGCCGCCGTCATTGCCGTGGTCACTTTCGTGAGCGGCATCAACGACTACGTGGCGACGAAGGTCTTCAATCTTGGCGCCGACGTTTTCATCATTAGCAAAGTCTCTCCCGTCATCACCAATATCGATGAATTCATGGAAGGCCAGAAGCGCAAGGACATCACCATGGAGGATTACGACGCGGTCAAGGAAGGCTGCAAACACTGCGCCATCGTTGGCGCTTCCCTGATCAATCCGAGCGGGCACATCAAGTACGAAGAACAATCGAGCAGCGATACCTGGATTCGCGGCATGACTCCGGAGATGACTGCCATCTTTGACTACGACGTCGCTTCCGGGCGCATGATCAATCAGACCGACGTGGAGCGACGCTCTAACGTCGCCCTGGTCGGCACCGACATTGTCGACAATTTGATGCCGGGAGTCGATCCCATTGGCAAGGAAATCCGCGTCGAGGGCCAGGTTTACCAAGTGGTCGGCGTCGCCAAGCGCATGGGCAAGACTCTTGGCCTGAGCCGCGATAACTTCGTTGGCATACCGCTGACTTCGTATTTGAAACAATTCGGCTCGCACAACAGCCTCCGCATTTCCGGGAAAGCCAGCGACGTCGGTCCTGCGCTGGATGCCGCGATTGACGAAGTGCGCGTAATTTTGCGCGCTCGACGGCACGATGCTCCGGGTGAAAAAGATAGCTTTGCGGCGGAGACGAATGCCAGTTTTCTTAGCCTATGGGTCGGACTGAGTTCTACGTTCTTCGCGGCCACGATTGGGATAGCGGCCGTGTCTTTGGTCGTCGGTGGAATCGTAATCATGAATATCATGCTCGTTTCTGTAACGGAACGTACTCGTGAAATCGGAGACCGCAAGGCTTTGGGTGCGCGACGAAGCGACGTGCTGCTGCAATTTCTGATTGAGGCCGTCATGCTGTCCTTGCTCGGCGGGGTTCTTGGCGTGCTGCTGGGGATTGGCTCCGCGAAGGGAATCACCGCAATCATAGGGATGCCTTCGTCGGTCAAGCTGTGGTCCGTGTTGGCGGGGCTGTCCGTCGCGGCCAGCGTTGGGCTATTTTTCGGCGTCTATCCAGCGCGCCGCGCCGCGCAACTCGATCCCATCGCGGCATTGCGTCACGAGCTATAGGAAGAGAATAGCTGTCCGAGTTAGAAAATGCGAAAGAAAGACTATTCCGAAATTGTGAAAATGGCCGCCGATAATTTGCGGTCCAACAAGTTGCGTTCCGGCTTGACCGTGCTGGGCATAATTATCGGAGTCGCGGTTGTAATCGGCATTTCGTCGATTGTTAGCGGACTCAACGACAACGTTAGCAATTTTGTGAAAAGTCTTGGTTCGAATATTGTGTTCGCATTTCACATGGAGCCCTTCACCTTCGGTCGACCGTCGGAGGAAGTTCGCCTGCGCAAGGAGTTGACTTTCGATGACGCCGAAGCCATGAAGGAGTTGCCGCATGCGAAAGCCGTTTCAGCCGGCATTCGCTTTTTTCAACCGGAATTCGGCGAAGGCACCTATGTGGTGAAATACGGCGACCGCAAGGCCAAAGGCACGATTCTGGAAGGTGACACGGCCTCCTGGAAAGATGTGTTCGACCTCGCGCTCGCGGACGGCCGCTGGTTTGCCGACGTGGACGACGAACACCATTCGCCCGTAATCGTTCTGGGCAGCGAGACGAAAGACGAACTATTCCCCAACGAAGAAGGCGTGGGAAAAGAAATCAACATCGATGGCCAGCTCTTTCAGGTCATCGGCGTCGCAGCCAAACGCCAGGCTGCCTTTGGCACAGGGAAGAATCCCGATGACAATATCGTCTACTTCCCGCTCTCTTCGTTTCGCAAGCTGCATCCGGAATTGAAACAGCACTGGATCAGCGTGAAAGTAGCTTCCCATGACGACATGCCCAAGGTTATGGATGAAATGCGGTCCCTGTTGCGGCGCAGACGCCACGTGCCTGCCAACAAGCCCGACAACTTTGCCGTCTTCACGCAAGACTCGCTTTCGGACGCCTGGAATGACATTAGCCACTACATCGGCATCTTTATGTTTGCCGTGTCGAGCGTGGGATTGCTTGTGGGTGGCGTAGGCGTGATGAATATAATGCTTGTTTCTGTTACGGAACGAACGAGGGAAATCGGTGTCCGCAAGGCGATCGGCGCGCGCAAACGGGACATCCTGCTCCAATTTACGCTGGAGGCCATGACGCTGACGGCCACCGGTGGCCTGCTCGGGGTCGCTGCGGGCGCCATCATTACTTGGATCATTCCGCGCCTCGTAACGTCGCTGCCAGCGCACATGTCGATTTTGTGGTCACTCTTCGGCTTCGGCGCCGCCGCCGCTGAAGGCTTGCTGTTTGGGATTTATCCCGCGTGGAAAGCCGCGCATCTCGATCCCATCGAGGCGCTGCGGTATGAATAGGTGGCTGCGCGGCTGGTCGACCTAGCAATGTTTCCGGTCCAACTGTTTCTGACCCTCCTAGCGCTCTGCGGGTGTGGCTACTATTGCCTCTGTCTCTGGAGTGCGCGCCAGTTCTTGCGGCAACGCGCCGCGGCGGTCCCCAGCAGTTTCACGCCGCCTATTTCCTTCCTGAAACCCCTGAAGGGTATGGACCCTGAGATTTACGCCAGTCTCCGCAGTCATTGCCTTGTCGACTATCCGGAATACGAAATTGTTTTTGGCGTGAACTCTGCGGATGATCCGGCGGTCGGCTCTGTGGAACAGCTGAGGCGGGAGTTTCCCAGCCATCCGATTCAGCTTATCGTCTGTCCCGAGGTTCTAGGCGGGAATCGAAAAGTCAGCAGCCTGATCCAGATGTTGCCGCACGCGCGCTACGGACATCTGCTCGTCAATGACAGCGATATCCGCGTGGAGGCCGACTACCTGCGCCGCGTCGTTGCACCGCTACAAGATCCCGATGTCGGAATCGTTACGTGTCTATACCGAGGAATTGCGGGCGGAACGCTGGGCTCACGGCTGGAATCGCTGGGCATCAGTACGGATTTCTGTGGCGGCGTGCTCTCTGCGATCCAAATAGAGAACGGAATACATTTCGGCCTGGGCTCCACGCTGGTGTTTCGTCGCATGGAGCTGCAATCCGCTGGTGGATTCGAGGCCCTGGTCGATTACCTGGCTGACGACTATGAACTGGGACAGCGGCTCTCGAAAAATGGTTTGCATGGCCATCTTTCTGAAGTTGTGGTCGAAACATTCCTGCCCGCCTACACTTGGCGCGAGTTCTTCGATCACCAATTGAGATGGGCGCGGAGCGTCCGAGATTCGCGGGGATGGGGATACCTAGGCGTGGCGCTGACGTTTGGTCTCCCTTGGGCGCTGCTTGCACTCATTGCAGGATGGGAAACATTGTGGGTTTGGTTGGTGTTTGGTCTTACGCTGGGATTGCGGGGGGTGATGGCTTACGTGCTGGGAGTGTGTGTCGCACAGGATCGGCAGGTCTTGCGGCATTTCTGGCTGATTCCGGTACGTGACGTGGCGGCGCTGTTCATTTGGGTGGCGGGATATCTTGGAACGACTGTGGTGTGGCGAGGAGACAGATTTTCTTTGCGCAACGGCAAGCTGACAAGAGTGGTTGCGGGTTAAGCCCAGCGGTTTGGTTGGGCGTGTCCCGAAAAAGCTAACGGCAACTCTGATTAAATCGTTCTTAATGAAAAGCAGGTCCCTCCACTGCGGGGAATCGCCGGAAAATCGGCAATTCCCCTTCGGTCGGGATGACAAATTGAACTTAATCAGAGTTTCCCTAGCGATTCGAGTAAATAAATTTCCCGCCCGAGCGTGCCACTTCGCGAACGGTTAGTCCTTTTAGTTGCGCTGGCATCTCTGCTTCAGTCCAAAGAAAGACCCTGCCTGCCCCCTTCCATAGTTCCTCAAACGAAGCGGGCGTCTCCCACACGCGGGGAGCGTCGGGAAACTGCGTTCCGTACCACATATTGCCGCCGGGCTCGTGCAGAGAGCGAAGCGGGACGTGCAGATAGAAATTCAGCGTGGAGGCATCTTCATATTTTCCCAGAACAACAATCGTGTCGCCGGGATGGTATTCGCGTCCAACTGATTCTGCCAAGGTTTTTGAAGAAAGTATCGGGGAGAAAATGACAAAAGCATTGTGGACGCAAGCGAACAGCCCGACCATCATGAGCGCCAGGGCCCAATTCGCTCGTTGCGTCACGTTGCGTTTGCGGAACCACCAGTTGAATCCCGTGCCCAGCAGGATCGACAAACCTGCCCCGAACAGAGGGATGCGAAATGCCCCAAGGGCCTGGGGCGTTAAGTCGAAAATATGTCCGAAAGAGAGCGCGTAATCGGCGGGATGTTTCAGCAAAAGATCGGCCAGGTCGGCGCCTGGAGCGGGGGCCTTCGAGGAAAGCAGAAGCAGCATTGCCACCGCGAAACCGCATACACCGATGACAAACAAGATAAGGGAAGACGTAATTGCGCTCCGCCTCTCCATGCTTCCTGGCGCGCTTTCGGCCTCGCGCTCGAGCCAGCCGCCGACCAGGAGCGCCAACGCCGGGATCGCGGGAATTGTGTAGTACTCCTGCCGCGTCGAAAAGCTGAAGAAAATCAGAATCACGGCCGCCCACAGGAAGAACAGAAGATTTCCGCGCTGGCGAATCGTCATGTGCGAACGCCACTGTTGCCATCGCAGAGGCACTTCCCGCAACGCGCGCGCGAGGAAAGCAATCCATGGGAACAACCAAAGCAAGAGCAGGACCCAAAACAGCAGCAGCGGAACCTTGTCGTAGTCATGTGGCACGCGCGTCCCGATGTAGCGACGGAAATGCTCATTCACAAAATAGAACCAAAAGAAACCCTTGACGTTGCCCTGCGCCGGATTCCGCAAGCCCGCCAGAATATGCCATGGCGCTGCTATCAGAAACATGACCGCTGTGCTGGAGATCACGCGCAACCGTAAACCACGCATCAGGTTCCCGGTGAGCAAGAAATAGGCCCCGATAACTCCGATAGGAAAAACTAAGCCGATCAGCCCCTTCGTTAAAACGTTCAGAGCCGTCGCGGCTGCCATTCCCCAGCACGCCCAGAGCGAAGGCGTTTCCTCATCCAATGTCTGCAGAAAGAAGAGGAACGTCAGCGTGAGCCACAGCCCCACCAGCACGTCAGGGATTAAAAAGCGCGTGAAAAGATACGGCCCGAGAGATGTGGCCATCACCAGCCCGGAATAGAATCCTCCGCGCTCGCCGAAGCATCGACAGCCCACAGCATAAGTGGTAAAGATGAGCGCCAGCACGCCGAGCATCAGCGGCAGCCGCGTCGTCCATTCACTGATGCCAAATACCGTGTAGCTGGCGGCCACGCTCCAATACATGAGCGGAGCTTTTTCCAGGTATCGGATTCCATTGGCGTAGAGAGTGACCCAGTCGTGGCGCGTCAGCATCTCGCGTGCTGCTTCGGAATGCACGGTGTCCGCATCATCCAGCAGGGCAGGAGAAAAAATGCTTGCAAAATAAATAACAAGCCAGAGCGCGAAAAGAATGAATAGGGACCGGCGTTGCACGGTTGCCATAGGCAGCACATCGTCGGCGGCAACCCGACAGCAATGGAGCGGCCGCCGTGCGACGAAAGGCGATTATACGGTAAGTTCCGGCATTTCTTTCCCACAGAATGAGGGTCCGCGCAGCCCAGTTCCCGCCTAGGGCTTGGCGTTTGTGGCGGCCAGTGCCCGCAAGGGCAGGCGAGGTTCCGGCAGGCTTTCGGCGGCGACCATGCGAGGCAAATAGATTTTGAAAGTTGTTCCGTAGCCGGTCTCGCTATAAGCCCAAATATATCCGCCGCTGTGTTTCACAATGCCGTACACCGACGCAAGCCCAAGCCCGGTGCCTTTGCCTCGTTCCTTCGTGGTGAAGAAAGGTTCGAAGATGCGGGGGAGAACTTCGCGTGGGATGCCCTGCCCGGTATCGCTAACCGCAAGCATCACGTATTCTCCCTTGCGCATGGCCCCTTGCTCCTCTTCAATGAGGACGTTCGTAGTCTCGATGACTAGCTTGCCGCCATGCGGCATAGCGTCGCGGGCGTTGGCCGTCAGGTTGAGAAGAACCTGTTCCAATTGTCCAACGTCGATCCGGACTGGCCAAAGCTCGCGAGGCAACAACGCCTGGATGGTAATCGTCTTTCCCACCAAGCGCGAGAGCATGGGAACCGCGCCGTTCACGAGACCGTTCAAGTCGGCGGCGCTCGGGTCCACATCTTGCTTGCGGCTAAAAGCCAGCAGTTCCCGCGTCAGGTCCACGGCTCGTTTGGATGCGACGAGGATGCGTCGCGCGTTATGGCTGGAGTCCGCTGAGAGAGTCGGGTCGTCCAACAGCATTTCCGTGTAGCTGCGAATGACCATCAGTAGATTGTTGAAGTCATGCGCGATGCCGCCAGCTAGTTCTCCCACGGCTTCCATCTTTTGCGCTTGCAACAAGCGCTGGTGCAACTTTTCGGCAGCGTCGACGGGAGACGGATCAGGTCGCGGCACCAGCATTGGAGTTGCGGAGATTTCCGTGCGATGCTCGATTGCCGCTGTCGCCAGTTGCCGCAGGGCTTTCGTCAACGGCGCCGGGAACGCAATGTCCTGCTTGGAAGGAATCGGTATCGGGCCGCGGAGTGCTTGTACGGTATAAATGCCCTCGTCGGTGCGAGCAAACAGAATTGCGGGGCATCGAAATGGGGTAGCTGAGATAGGAGCGCTGTTGTTCATCAGCAGGAAGTCCGCGTCCGTTTCTTCTCGCAGCACTTCGAATGAAATATCCGCCAAGGCATCGCTGAGAATCTGGCCGAGTTCGGCGGCGTAGGCGTCGCCGGGTTCAATCAATGCAATCTTGAGCACCGCGTTGGTCACAGGGGCATCCATTCCAGGTTCGGAAGAACGAACGATAGTTCCGCTAACACTTGAGTAATCGGCGCAGAGAGACCGCACCTTTAAATGAATGAACGAATGCCTATCGTTCGGTGATGGCCTTATGCGACAGTGAAGTTTTTTTATCTACCGCCGATCTGATATCCAGGGACGGTGCGTGCATGTCGGAATCCGACCGCACGCAACCTGCAGCGGGGTGGACCAGGGACGGCTGAGCCTGGTGCGCCGCTGGTCTAGGTGAAGGGCGGGGCGAGCGTCAGCCGCTGCTCCGCCCGGTTCTACTCACGAAAGATTTCTAGCACCAAAGTTGCATGCGCAAGCGTATGGAGCGCTACACAGTATCGTCTTGTGCAGCAAAAGCCGCACCGCGTAGCCCGTACGGGCCATTGCTGCGGCGCTCTGCGAACGAGACAATCCCTGTAACCCAGCCTTAACTCCCGTTCTCCCCTGGAGGTGTAGTTTGTCGCGCAAGTACAGTCAGAAGGGTTATCAGGATTCCGGCTTCGAAAAAACACTGCGATCGGCTCAGGCGCCTGCTCGTTCCAAAGAAGAAACATTTGGACCACGGCCGATTCAGATGCCGGGCTCGCGCAGCGTTTCCCGGTGCGCGATGTGCGGGGCCATCTTGCCGGAACAACAGGAAGAAGAGGTTGGGCAGTGCGCCAAGTGCGGCGCCGAGTTGCACTCCTGCCGCCAATGCAATTCCTTCGATCCCGGTGGACGCTTCGAGTGCTCGCAGCCGGTCAACGCCAGAGTCGAAAACAAGACCGCTCGCAACGACTGCCGCTTCTTTTCTCTGCGTATCAAGCTGGAAAAAGAGACAACCACGGGCCCCGCGAAGATCAGCGATGCTCGCGCGGCCTTCGATCGCCTGTTTAAGAAGTAGACGACGTCGGGCGCAACATCTTCTCTCACGTCGCACTATCGCGGAACGGCCCGTCCCAGGCCGATAGCGTCTCCAGTTGGTTGCCGGCCGCGAAACTGCACATGCCCCACCGTGATCTGTGCCGCGTTCAACACTTCCAATAGAGTAGGAACAGAACCGCGAATATTTCATCCCGCGAGGAGACCTCATGAAGCCGAACGTCAAATTTGCTGGAGGACTGATTCTGTTGAGCCTGACTTTGCCATCGCTTACCCAGCCGGCGCTTACCCAAACGCAGATGGGAGAAGACCTGTTCAAGGCCAAATGCGTGCTTTGCCATGGCGCAGACGGCAAGGGACAAACTCCTGCCGGAAAAGGGCTACATGCGCGAGATTTCGGTTCCGGGGATGTGCAGAAGCAGTCGGACACGGATCTTGCCTACATCATGACGCAAGGCAAGAATAAGATGCCGAAGTTTGGCGGGCTAAGTAGCGAGCAGGTTGCGAGCCTTGTGAAGTACATCCGAGGAATGAAGAAGTAGATTGGTGTTACGGCGGCTTGCTCCTGCCACGAGTAAAACAGTGCAGGGCGGGCATTTCTGCCCGCCCTCTGGGACAAACTTATTAGTTTAGGTCGCTCAGGAAAAATCCCTGGAACTGTGCGGAAGGCGGTGCCTGGTCCGAAAGCACGTACGTCCGCAACTGCTTTTTGTCCGTGAACGTCACCTTGCCGGAATCGATAAGAATGTTGTTGTCCGGGTTGCAAGCAACGCCCGTACAGCCAGCGGGCACGACTCGCACTTCCAAGTCGCCGACGGCCATGGTCACATAGGAAGTGGTGCTTTGGAAGCTGACATTCGGTAGGGTCGGAGGGTTGCCCTGAAGAAGAGTACCGAAAGTCGTGACATAGACATCTACTGGACCGGGCGTGGCGGGAGGCAGTGGTGCCGGATAGCCAACCAATGCTTGCATCAAGCGAATCTTGACCTGACCCGCAGCGGGAGTTCCATGGTCGTCGGTGCTCGTGACAATCGTGGGAGGGATCGGATTTGGTGGCAGAGGCGGTGGAGGCGTGCCGAACTGACCGACCAACGTCATTGTGTTGTAGGTGTTGTTGGTCAGATTAATCATCGTGTCGATGAAGAAAGCGGTATTCCCGGTGATGTTCATCTGGAAGTGGCGTGCGCCCGGGGCGACCGTAAAGTAGTTCGATCCAGTGGAATAGGCGACGTTGCTGAGAACTTTGTTGCCGTCAATCGTGACGTCGATGCTCGGCGTTGTTGGCGTAGTACCGGGGGCGCCCGGGGCGGCATGGACGATGCGTAAGAACGCTCGCGGATTGTTCCCGCAGGAGGCTAAAACCAACGAAATCGCGCCCAGCACAAAAATGGATAAAACCTTTCTCATCAGTAACTCCTCTAGGGATTGAGGCTCCACAGCACCCTCTTGCGACAAGCCCTTTAGATGCAGAAAGCGTGGCGCGCGGGTTGCCGGACCTGCATATTTTCTTAAGTCTTTAAGGACTTATAAGAATACCAGTTTGGGACAGGATTGGGTCGAATCCAGAGGAAAAGGCCAAGAGCACGCCCGGGCGAAGGCGCCCGGGGCCACGTGATTCCGGCAAGGTTGCGACCTACTGGTGTCCAGCGAGGATCTTGGGAAGCATGAAGAGGGGTGTGCGGACTTCCTGCCGAGCCGGGGACTGCTCTGCCATTTCATCGACAAATTCGAGACCGTGCAGCAGGCCTTTTTGATGGCGGACGACGGAACGCCGCCGGATGGATTGTTGGGCGAAAGGAAGAAGAAACTCGACGATTGCGCCTTCGCCGGGCGCGAGCTGGCCCGCCAGGATTAATCCCATTCCTTTTTCGCAAACATCCTTCGTACGGCCGGGAATCTCTTCGGGCACGCCCGAGCGCAGTGTTGTCGCGCTGACCTGGACCCCGATAGGCGTCCGAAGCCACCGACGCGGTTGCGGAGTTGCCGAGGCCTGCGAAGCGTCTTCGAAAGCATCCGATGGATCGAAGCCGGGAATCCTGCTTTCGATCATGACGCCGATGCGCTTGAGCGCGCTGACATCGCGATCCTGAAAAGCATGTTTTTGCATGGAAAGAATCTGGAACAATCCGGCCACGCGGTCCGCCTGCATGAGAGGCATCACGATGATGGAAGCGATTCCCAGCGCGCGACAGCTTTCAATGTCGACGCGCTCGTCGGAATCCGCACTGTCGCAGCGCAACAGTTGGCGGGTTCGGGCGCATTCGCCGGAAAAACTGCCGGACAATTCCACATGTGAATCCACCGGCGGGGCTGTGATTCCGGCGCTCGCGCAGCAAATCATCTCCGTTTTCGCTCCCGCTTGCAACGCGACCGCAGCTCCGGTTGCGCCCGTAATGTATTGGGCGTGCTCGGCGAAGAGCTGAATGGCACTTCTGGAGTTCAATTCCATGGACCGAAGACCTAATAGAAGCTATCGGAGAACGAGGGCTACCGCCAGAATATTTGCAATTTCGAGAACCGCCAATGTTACTCCAGTTCACCAGCGGCGGGTGAATGCAATGTGAGGCACTGGGCAGCTAACCAATCGACTTCAGGCTCGTCCTATAGAAACAACAGGTTAGGGTGCACGGCGTTGCGTGTGGCCTGTGGTCAGGGAACCTTTTGGCGGGTGTTTTCGTAACTATCGACAGATCAACCCGCAAACCCACCTGCAACGAATTCTTAGTTCGCGGGGCGGGCAAGGACTGCTGTGGAGGTGAGGGAATGAGTTCGCAAGTAGTTACGGCCGTCAACGGGGCGGTCCCCAATGCTTCGGTACAAGAAGTATTGCGGCAAGCGCAGGAAGAGTTGCGCGGATTGCTGCAGCAGCGTGCGGATCTGATGCGCCGGATCGGCACGGTTAAACAGACCATTTCCGGCTTGGCGAATCTGTTTGGTGACGAGATTCTGAGCGCGGAGTTGCAGGAAATGGTCGATCGTAAGCCCCCGGGCCGCTCGCCAGGATTTACCCACGCCTGCCGCAAGGTCCTAATGGACGCACAACGACCGCTCACTGTCCGCGAAGTTTGCACTTGGATGCAAGACCGGATGCCCTCCGTGCTGGAACGGCACAAGGACCCGCTTGCCTCGTTGACCACGGTGCTGAACCGGTTGGTGGAGTACGGGGAGGCACAGAGTACCGTTAATGAGCGGGGTCGTCGCGCATGGGTGTGGAGCGCGGAGAGCAAAGCGATCCCGGCGTAAGACGGAGAGTTATGTGTTGGCAGCGGTCGAATAGCTGTCCGATCAGCCACCGACAGGCAGTAGCATCCCTTTCTCCAGATGCCGTACCACGTGCGCGTAAGACGCTGCATGGGGATCGTGGGTGACCATCACCACCGTTTTCTCGAAATTTTCATTCAGCCGCTTGAGAATCTCTAGCACCTCCGTCGCCGAGTGGCTGTCGAGGTCTCCCGTCGGCTCATCCGCAATAATCAGCGTGGGGTCGGTAACAATGGCGCGAGCTATCGCGACGCGCTGTTCCTGGCCGCCGGAGAGTTGCTTCGGCAGATGATGCATGCGGTCGCCGAGGCCGACCAGGCGCAACGACGTGGCTACGTGCTCGCGGCGTTCTTGTGGTGTGAGATTTGTCAGCAACAGCGGCAGCTCAACGTTTTCAAACGCTGTGAGAACAGGCATGAGGTTGAAGGTCTGGAAAATGTATCCGACGTGCTCATTGCGCCAACGCGCGGTCTGCTCGTCGTTGAACTGGAAGATATCTTCGCCCAGAACCAGCAATTGACCGGAAGTCGGGCGATCAATCGCGGCAATCATATTCAGCAGCGTCGTCTTGCCCGATCCCGACGGACCCATCAAGGCTACAAATTCGCCGCTAGCGATATTGATGGAGACATTGTCGAGAGCGGTGACTTCAAATGCATCGCGGCGAAAGATCTTGCTGACGCCGCGTGCCTGCACGACGATGCTGCCATTTCCCGAATTGCCATTGGTGGAAACAGCGCTCATTTCTGCGCCTTCAGCTTGATAGAATCGCCGTCTTTGATCGTTGCAGGCGCGGTGGTGACGACCTCTGCGCCTTCTTTGATTCCGTCCACGGCAAAGCCACCGCTGCGCGGACCAACAACGTTGACGTCGTGCCGGACGGCCTTGCCGCCTTCAACCAGGAATACAAACTTCTTACCGTCTCGATCGCGCACGGCGGACGTGGGAACAAACACTCCTGAGGTTTGCGCGGCGCCATCTTTCGGCAGAAACTTAACGCTGGCATTCATCTCAGGCCGCAGGAATTCGTCGGGATTTTGAATCTGCACTTTGACCTGCACGGTTGCCTTTTGGCGGTTTGCCTCTGGGGAAATCTCGGCGATTACGCCGTCATATTTGCGGTCGGGGAATGCATCCACGGCGACGATGCCTTTCTGCTTGGGGCCTAGACGGGCGAAATCGTCCTGACTGATGTCGAGCTCTACTTGCAGATCATTCAGATCGGCGAGCGCCACGACGGAGCCAACAGGCCCGCCCTCCGCCGCGCTGGCGAATTGGGCGGTAATGAGCTCACCTTTTTCCGCGGTGCGTTCCAGAATCGTGCCGTTGACTGGAGCGCGAATGAGAGTCGCTTCAAGCTGGGACTGGGCGTAGGCGAGCTGACCTTGTGCCTGCGTCAGGCTACCGCGAGCCTGCTCGATCTGTTCCACGCGAGGGCCAATTTTCGAGAGGCGATAGTTTTGCTCCAGAGAATTTACGCGCTGCTGGCTCGACTCGTATTTGGCCGTGGCGTCGTCCAGCGATTGCTTCGAGCTGACGCCTTGGTTGAACAGGTCTTTGGTGCGGTCGAGCGAAATCTTGTCGTTGACCATGGTCGCGCGGGCTTCGGCCAGATTGTGATCCGCCTGCTGGATTTCCTCTGGGCGGGAGCCGTTCTGCAACTCGTGTAGGCGTCCTGCAGCCATCTCTACGGCGCCACGGGCCTGCTGTGCCTGGGCCCGGAATTCCTGATCTTCGAGGCGCACCAGCACCTGACCCTGTTTTACGTGGTCACCTTTTTCCACGCTGATCGACGCGACACGACCCGTCACTTTCGAGTTCACGTTGATCTTGTGGTGCGCGACGATGTAGCCGCTGGCGGAAAGAACCGTACTGGTGTCCGAGGTTGCGTGCGCTGTTTCCACCTCCACCGCGTTGCCTGAAATCACGGAAGAGATCAGTTTGAACAGGATGAGCAGCACGAGAATCCCCGTGCCGATCAGAATGTAGCGTCGCGACCACAGCGGCGTGCGGACATCCGTGCTGGTTCGTTGCGAGCGGTTGATGCGAAGGTTCTCTAAGTCTGTTTGGGTATCGGGGGACATAAGTTTCCAAACTCCACGGAACTAAGAATTTCGAGAAAAAGCTGAGAAATCGTGACCCTATCCACGCAGAGCCGTCAGAATCTCCTGCCGCGCCGCGTGCCAGGCGGGCGCCAGTCCGCCAATGAAGCCCATGGTGACCGCGAACAATACGGCCGTGATGACGACGCCGGGTGTCATGTGCAACGCAAAAACCACTTCACTAAATGTGGACTGGTTCTGTGTGCCCGTCTGCATGCCATTAAAAGGAATCATCATAATGATTCCAGCCGCTGCGCCTAGTAGTGAGAGCAGTAGCGATTCCAGAACAAAGCAGGTCAAGATGCTGAAGCGCGAGAAGCCAAGAATACGAAGCGTGGCGATTTCGCGCGAGCGGTAGGCGACGGCGGCATACATCGTATTCATCGCGGCGAACGACGAGCCGATGGCCATGATAAACGCCACGAATGTGCCGATAAACTTAATCGTGTTCCCGGACTTGGTCTGCTTGGCGTAATACTCCGTCTCCAAGACTCCGTCGAGGTGCAGGCGCTGATCGTCGTTGACGCGCTTCGCGAGATCGACAGCCGTTGCTGTATCCACGGCGCGCAGATAGACGGAAGAGACGCCGCCCATGCGATCGAAGTCGGCCTGCATCTGGTTCACGTCTCCCCAGATTTCCGAGTCGTAGGCCGAGCCTCCGGAATCGAAAACGCCGACAATTGTCCAGTCGCCTTTGCCGAAACGCATGGTCTGGCCGATATCCGCGTTGGCGAATCGCGAGTGAATCGACTTGCTGACCACGATCTCGCGTTGGCCGGAATGGAACCAGCGGCCTTCGGTCAATCTAATGTTCGGGCGGATGGCAATGCCCACAGGCTTGGTGCCGCGCACGGTGACGTTGACTTCGCCCGTTCCGTCTTTTCGGGGAAGCACGATGATGGTGACCAACTCTCCCGAGGCCAGCGGCTGGCCATCCGCCGTCTTGGCGATTCCGGGAAGGCTGCGCAGAGTCTGCACCGTATCGAGAGAAAAGCCGCCGTTCATCTCAGCGTCCGATCCCTTGCGCAAGGCCAGGACGTTCTGTGCGTCCCCTGTCGTTTCAAAAGCCTTATTGAGTCCAGCGACGAGCGCCATCAGGAACACGGCCGTTGCTACGGTCAAAGCGATTCCCAGGGCGGTCATGACCGTGAGACCCTTGCGCAGTCGCATATTCCGCAGGTTGTAGCTGATGGGGATCGCCATGATGTCGCTTTAGCCGATGTGGCGAAGGCCCTCCACAATGTTGAGGCGGGATGCGGTGTAGGACGGGACAAACGCGCTGCAGAACCCGACCAGGCATGAAACCACCAACGCCACCGCCATGGTCGCGGGAGTTACCCGCAAGCCGTTCAACAACCCGCCGCCTTGCGAGGCCAGAGCGCCAAGGCCCGCAGCGCCGAGCGATCCTAGAATGCCGCCAATCAGCGCCAGCGTGACGCCCTCGCCGATGAAGAGGGCAAGGATGGTCTTGCGGGGAAAGCCCAACGTTTTCAAGACTGCGACTTCGCGCGTACGTTCGCGAATCGACATGGCCATCGTAGTCGCCGAAACCAACAGGATGGCAAAGACAACGGCACCGCAAATAAACAAGATGAAGGCTTTTACATTCCCTAACATGCTGATAAATCCGAGCAGGAACGCCTTCTCGCTCTCGGTTTTCGTGGGTTGCGGGGAGTTGCGGAAGACATCATCGATCGACGTGGCGACTCGGCCGACGTTTTGGGGCGAGTCAGCTATGCTGGCGAACAAGCCAGCGCTGCCTTTGAACCAGCGCACCGATTCCTCCACATATTTCGTGTCGAAATAGAGAGTATCGGTGGGGGTGGGGGGGTGGTAGATTCCGCGGATGTTGAGTTCAAGATTCATAGGGAAAATCGTGCCCTTGAGGGTGATCTTGTCGCCAACCTTCCAGCCATATTTCTTAGCCATGTGCTCGTCCACGATGGCGCCGGCGCGGTCGCGCTGCCAGGCAGTAGCCTGTTCTGGGGGAATGGCGTAGTCGGTATAAACCTTGAAGAACTCCGTCGGATCGGTGCCGAACTGGGCGAAAAAGTTCTCCGCCTTGTCGTCCTTGTACTTACCGCCAAACCAGGTGATAGGGACGACATGGGTGACGCCCGGGACCGACCGGATGCGCGCGCGATAAAACTCCGGGAGAAAGTTCGCCAAAGAGACGCGGTGACGCGTCATGAGCCGCTGCGCGGAGTCTTCGCTGCCCTTGTCGAGGTAGAAGCTCCGCCAGATGGTCATCATCAGCGTGAGCAGGAGCAACGAGAACGTAATGCTGCCGACCGTCAGCAAACTGCGGCGCTTGTTACGAAACGCATTCTTGGTGACGAAATGGGCCAGGGTCATGAGCTGTGTAGGGAACTTACGCTGTGTTGCGGCACTCTCTTCTACACATAACAGTGTACGCAAAATTTCGGGACAAAGTTCCCGTGCCTGACGCGCCTTGGGGGTTTGGGTTGTTTGGTCCGATTGGGTTAATTCCGTCCTGTGTGCAAATGATTTACTATCCCCTTCCATGTATGCGTTGGATCCCCAACTCACAGCAAGCGAGGTTCTCCGCGTATTTCATCAAGACGAGCCGTATCTGTTTCTGGGGGCGGCGTTTACCACGACGGGAATCCTTGCTGCGGCCTTTTCTGTCTTACGGCGCAAGCTCGATCCTCTGCTGATTTACTTTGCCCTGTTCGCCATTCTGTATGGCCAACGATTGTGGATCGAGGCTGGACTGTTGAATCTGCTCGTTCCCCAGTCGGAGGTGTTTCACAGACTTCGTGAGGTGATTAGCTTTATCGTTCCAATTCCGGGATTCTTATTCTTTGAAGCGGCGGGATTGCTCCCAAGAGGCGGCAGGGTCGTTGGCTATTTCCTGGGCGCAATTCTCGGTTTACTGGCTATTTTGACCCTGGCGCTCGGGAGCTCCCACGTTTACCACCAGATCAATAACATCGTGGTAATTGGGGCGCTGCTGACACTCACGGCGCAACATGTGTTCGCTGCGGTTACATCCAAGGACGGGACCTCGCATACGCGAGATTTCGCCGTCGTTCGTCGCGGGTTGCTGATCTTCATAGCATTCGCTCTGTGGGATAACATTGCGGGAGCCTTCAACCATTCGTCCAAAGTTGAGCCTTACGGCTTTGTGATTTTCCTAGGCGCTTTGGGATATGTAGCCGCGCGCCAGACACTAGAGCGCGATCAACAGCTTGGAGCGATTCAGAAGGAACTCGAAGTAGCCCGCCGGATCCAACTTTCCATCTTGCCGGGGGATTTTCCCAGCTCCTTGAACTTTAGCGTCGCGGCACGCTATGTTCCGATGACGTCGGTTGCTGGCGACTTCTATGATTTTGTCGTCGCGAACGACACACAGGCGGGGCTGCTTATTGCCGACGTTTCCGGCCACGGGGTTCCAGCGGCTTTAATTGCGTCCATGGTCAAGCTCGCGGCGACATCCCAACGCACGGAAGCGTCAGATCCAGCCAGTCTTTTGGCGGGTATGAACGGCGCACTATGCGGTAACACGCAAAGTCAGTTCGTCACGGCTGCCTACGTTTATCTGGACTCGGAGGCCGGAGAATTGCGTTACTCCGCCGCCGGACATCCTCCAATGCTTCTTTTGCGCGGCGGGCAGGTCTCCGAGATTACCGAGAATGGCCTGATACTGGCAGCTTTCGATTTCGCCACTTTTACAAACGCCGCGCAGCCGCTACAGCCAGGGGACCGTTTGCTGCTTTACACCGACGGAATTGTGGAGGCAGCTAACGTTGCTGGGGATTTCTTCGGCACCGAGGCCCTCATCGACGTTCTGAAGAAGTCCGTCCATTTGGCCCCATCGGACGCGGCGGATCACGTGATCCAGATGATTCAGAAGTGGTCCAGGACTCAGGATGACGACTGGACCGTCCTAATCTGCGACTACAAATCAGCGCCTGCCCGCATTTGATGGTTTCCAGAACAGCCGATCTTGCTGTCTCTAAAGCCCATGTTGCCTGTGACCTCGGTAACTCGGAAGCACCTCAGAGTACGGGTATCATTTCGTAGGCCGTCCCCCCGGCCGATACGGCGACTTTCCATCCCCCGAAAGCGTCTAGCAAAAGCTTCTTTTTCACGAGGGCTGGAATGTCTGCGACCAAGATCGGGCGTTTTGAAATTGTCAGCGAAGTTGCGCACTCCGAGTATTCGTCGGTCTACCGAGCCACAGATACGGCAACAAATAAGCCGGTGGCGCTCAAAGCCTTCAACCTCGATTTGGCCGGGGCCGAACGGCAGGACCTCCTGCAGCGACTGCTGCACGAAGCCGAAAGTACGCGCAGCCTCAGTCACCAGAACATCGTGCTCCTGTTTGGCGCGGGCGAGATTGACGGACGCTTCTGTGTTGCGACGGAGTATGTCGAGGGATTCAGCGTTGGGGCCAATATCGCCAAGGGCGAGCGCTTCACGGTTTGGGATATGGTCGACATCAGCCGCCAGGTGTGCAACGGTTTGGATCACGCGGCAAGCCATGGAGTCGTTCACAAGCGTCTGCACCCCGCCAACGTACTAGTCCAGTGGGATGGCACAGTAAAAGTCTTGGGTTTTGGTATCACGGGGATGTGGTCGGAAGAAGACAGCTTGGGCTTGCTGTCTCCCGCGTCTTACTATGCGTCGCCGGAGCAAGTAAGCGGCGAGGCGATCGACGCGCGGTCCAATCTTTATAGCTGGGGCGCGATTCTCTATGCGATGGCGACCGGACATGCTCCTTCGGAGGTTGGGGATCAACCTTCGGACGTGGAAAGCGTTCGCCAGCAGATTCTGGAGGGAATTCCGGTTCCGCCCATTCAGTTGAATCCAAAGCTAACGCCCGCGCTGAACGAGCTGATCCTGAAGGCGTTGTCGAAAAAGCCCGAAGACCGGTACCAGAGCGGCCGGGAACTTCTCGTCGCGCTGGAAGCCTGCAAGGAAGCGCCAAAGTCGGCGGGGTTAACCCCGAAATCGACCCCGAATCCAGTAGCGCCCAGAACGGTGGCTCCAGCAGCGGTGAAAGTGGCTGCGGCTGCCGCGGGTGCCAACGCTCAGAGCAGTTCCGGAGCGGACGGACTTGAGACCAAGCCCGGATCAGCTTTTGCTGGACCCGTAGTCCAAGCTTCAGCGGGTGTCGCTGAGCCGGAAGCGCCTGGTATCGCGCCAACGCCGACATTCACACCCGCAGCTCCTGCTTCCGCGCCGCCCGCGACCAAGCTCGGGTTTGATCCGATGATGGGAGGGGAACCAGCGGCCGGGGGTGGTGGACGTAGTTTCTCGGAAATCAGCGAGCTTCCGCCGCTCAAACAACAGTACGCGCCATCCCTTTCGCCGATGCCGGAACCGGTGGCTGAAACGGAGCCTGAGCCCGAGCCAGAGGCGTCGAAGCCAGGACGAATGTTCGAACCGAAGGACCCCGGCAAGAAGAAGATGACCTTGCCCGCCATGCCCGAAGTTGACACCAAGCTCCTTGTGCACGGTCTCATCGGTGGCGTGATAGTGGTGCTGTTGGTGGTTGGTCTTGTGTACTTCTACGTGCATACGCACACGAGCGACGACGAGGGGTCCGTACCGCCTCCGAAGGCAGCCGTACAGGCTGATGCCGACGCGAAGCCTGCCGCCGAAGCAGCCCCGGTGCAAGACACGACCGCGCAGGAAGCCACGCCGGCAGCTGATGCGCAGCCTCAATCGCAACCCGAGGCACAGCCCCCAGCCGAAGAGTCTGCCAAGCACGCAGGCACGGCGGCCTCCAGCGCCAAGGGCAGGAGAGGCCACGAAGCAGCGCCCAAACCCGTTCCCGTAGCCACCGCAGGCCAGATTCTGGTGGATTCCACACCCCAGGGCGCGCAAATCCAGGTTGACGGCCGTTTCGACGCTACTTGGGTCACGCCGTTTACGCTGACAGGAATCGCGCCCGGGCAGCACACGCTGACGGTGAGCAAGTCGGGTTATGGCAACGACACGCGCGCCCTCAACGTTGTTTCGGGAAGCAAGAGCGTTCTGTCGATTCACTTAAATGCTGTAAGCGCCGCCATTGCGGTAAGCAGTGATCCTGCTGGCGCAGCGATATTTGTGGATGGGCGCGATTCCGGGCGCGTTACTCCGGCGCAAGTAACGCTGGAAAAGGGATCCCACACCGTACTGGTTCGCAAGCCAGGCTATCTGGATGAGACTACGACGGCTGACGCGCAGCCTGGCACCACGCTCAGTTTCGGGCCGCACTTGAGACAACTTGGCAGCACCGATGAAATCCGCACCGTCAACAAGATCAAGAAGCTCTGGGGCGGAAACCAAACGGAGGCCGGCATGGGCGCCGTCGCCGTTCGGACGAATCCCAAAGGCGCACAGATCTCGGTCAATCAGCGCGTTATCGACAAACTCTCGCCGGCCGAGTTCCTGCTGAATCCCGGCAACTATATCGTGGAAATTTCCGCTTCCGGATACAAACCGTTGCGGCGCGTGATCACCGTGGAAAAGAACAGCAAACAGGCCATCGACGAGACGCTGGAGAAGGAATAGCCGCTGGGCAGCTATCCGGCGCTGACGGTTGCAGACCTGTACCGCATCCTCCTGAACTCGCCGTGAGCTTTTAGTTGCTCCTTTCACCGAGCATTCACATATCGTTGATCTTGCTGTAATCTCCTGCGGCTATTCCTTACTATGAGCTTCGTGTGTTTTTCGAGGCCGTGCCTCATGTGAGGAAAAAGTATGGCGGCCCGTGCAGAGAACCCAGCCCCCGATCCCGCGATAGAGCACTCCTACCTTGTGCAACTTACGTTGCGGGCGTGCGAGGTGGCACGAACCGCTGTCTCTTACGCGGCAGACGGCATCGCGTCAAACAGCTCCTCGTTGTTCTTGTCGGTCGACGACTGCGAAAAAGAGTTGGATGCGCTCGACCGCGAACTTGATGAGCGCCTGACGCATGCGCTGGGCAGCGGCTCGGACTCCCAGCGACGCGAGTTGCTCTCCTGCATGAAGTTCATGACGGATCTGGAGCGAATCGGTGACCTTGTTTCCACGTTTGCCAGCGGGGCGCGCGCACTGGGGGCAAGGCTGGAGCCGCAGGATGTACAGGACTTGATTCGTATCGCGTCAGTTTTGGAAAAAATGCTGTCGGACGTTCGAACGGCATTCTCGACACGCGATCTTGACCGCGCCATCGCCGTGTTGCGCGCAGATTCGGAAATTGACCGACTACGCAACCTAATGTTCGTGCGGCACGTGGAAAACCCTGAAGGGCAGCCAACGCGCGAAAGCATCCAGGTGCTGTTTATGGCGCAGTCCCTGGAGCGCGCCGGGGATCATGCCAAGAATCTTGCCGAAGAGATTTGCCACTTCGTGAGTGGTCACACGCTGCGCCACGTGCTACGCGCGAATGGCAAGTCCCACGAGCAGATGTTTCTGGATTGGCTGAAAGAAAACCGGATGAAAACGCGGTAACCCGGTGCAAGACCAAGGCGCTTGGCCTCTTTGGCACTAGCCGTAGCCCGAGAAGAATCCGAAGGCTACCGAGCTTAATTTATTTCGGCGCCTTGAAAGTGATGCTGATTTGCGTATCGATTTCCACGGGTTGACCGTTCAGCGTGTAGGGGCGGTATTTCCATTGGCGAACCGCATCCGAGGCGGCTCGCACCAGAATGGGTGAACCGCTGACCGTTTTCACGTTCCGAATGTTCCCGTCCTTGCCAATCGTAGCTTGCAGCACGACCGTACCTTCGACACGCATTTGCAGCGCTTGTGCTGGGTAGACCGGCTGCACTTTCTTAAGCAGCAACCCGTCAGAAACTCCCTGCGAAACGCGCTGAGTGCCGAGAACAACCGCTGATGCTGGCGGAGTAGGTACTGCTATCGCGCTCAGAGCCTGTGTGCCACTGGCGCTACCTAAGCCCGCGATCGACGGAGCTTCAGGACTTGCCTCTTGAGGCGCAGCGGTAGTCTTGGCTCGTTGCAACTGAGTCTTGACCTGCAATGGCGCAGGTGCCGACTTTGGGGTTGGAGCTGGAGCTGCTGGAGCGGACACGCGATCGGGAGCCACCGTTGGCGCCGAATGAGCAAAGCGATTGGCCGTCTCAGCGGGAGCAGGTTGGGTGCTGGCCGGATGCGCCTCAGGCGCGGGCGCTGCGGCTTGCTGAGCGGGCGGTGCCGTCGAATCGTCGAATGTGGGTGGGAAGTTCGTCTGCGTAGCTTGTGGAGTCGCTGCCGGAGCAGCCGGGTGGCCCTTGAACTGCGTCCAGCCAAAATAAGCCAACGTACTGACCACAAGGAGCGCGGCAATCGCGATAAGAGGAGTTTTGCTGGATGACGCTGCTGGCTTCGCAATCGAGACCGTGTCTTGGTCAGAGGAAGGCGTCAGTGTGGTCTCGGCGCGTGCAGGCGCAGGCAGCTCAAAGGGGGTCACGGTCGGTAGAGAAGCCGCGATGGGGGCTGGCTCGGCAATTTCTTTGGCTGGGGCAACGGCGGCGCCAAAAGAGCCGCCAATTTCCACTGAAGGCCGTCCGACAAATTTCTGCGGAGAAGGCGGAATGGCTCCAAAAGAAGCAGTCTCGCTTGCTCCGCTTCCGGTGGCGTGGGCCAAGCTCGGGTCCGTAGTCGTTTGATAATTCAGCGATTCCAGCAATCCTGCGGAAGCGGCATCCGGCGTGGGTTGCAGCTCTGCTTCGCTTTCGAGGTTTCCGAAGGGCGTTGAAGACGCAGAAGGTTGCGGCGCCAAGGTCGCTGGCGGTGCCAACGGTCGAACGGGAAGCGCGGGCGGAGGCGGTGCAAGTCTTGCGATGCTGGGAGCGCTCGGCGCTAGAGGGCGCGCAGGCGGAGCAAACGCGGGTGCCGTCGCAGGTGCGGGAGCGGTCGCCGCTGGAATCGTTGTGGCCGGTTGTGGCGCTGGAGTTGCTTTCATGGCTGCAGGTGTAGGGTTCGCCGCGGCCGGAGCGGTGTTCTTACGGAGCAAACCACGGGCAACGCGCAGCGTTCCCCGCGCCTGTTCGATGGCGATTGGCTTGGTCAAAACCAGATTTGCACCGATACGAAATGCGGCGGCGACTCCCGCCTGTCCTTCGACGACTGCCACCATCAACGAAGCCTGATTCGAGGCGGAATTGCGCGCGGTCTTGAGCAGCAAGCCTGCGTTTTCCTCATTCTGACAATCTACGACCACGGCTTCGAATGCCTGGCTCGTCAGCTTTTTGACGGCGGCGAAGGTTTCCGAGCACGCATCCACCTGGAATTCGAGCTCAGTGAGGACCTGCGTAACAGTACGCGCGGTCTTCTCGTCCTGACAGAAAAGAAGGGCTTGAAAACTCATACTTGCATCGTAGTACAGCGGTGCTGAGGGGCAAGTTACCGCCGTAACGGGCGCGTTCCAAAATCGATAGAGTACTCAATGAGTTCGCTCTCGGGTCAGTTGACGGAACTACTGTGGCCCGGAGGTACATGTACTTCCGGCAGTAGCAAACTAGCGATTCGCCGCGGTGAGTTTGCCCGATATCCTTTTTCAACCCCCTCCCAAATTTCTCTCGAGATGAACTACTGGAATCTGGTTGAGTTCGGTGCGAGCAAATAGAGTCGGTCCACACATACGCCACTCGTCTTCCTGGCGGAAAGATCAGTTGAGCCCACGGAGGAGAGACCATGAAGACCCGCACGCACCTCTTGTTGATTAGCAGCATCGTGTTAACTCTGGCCGGGTGCAACCTGAATCCCAGCTCGAGATCGGCTTCTGGAATCAATGTGGCGGTGATGCCATCGACCGTGAGCCTCGCGCTGGGCGTGACCCAACAATTCACGGCGACGGTGACCGGTACGACGGATACTCGCGTGCTGTGGGCGGTTGGCGGGGTTGCCGGTGGCAACAAGACGTTGGGCACCATCAGCGCCTCGGGCCTTTACACTCCCCCATCTGTATTGCCGAACCCAAGCAGCGTGACGGTGACTGCGACCAGTATGGCCGATACGAAGGTGGCCGCCGAGTCCTCGGTATCCCTGACGAAGCCAGCGCAAGGTATTAAAGTCGAAATCACGCCGCAGAGCGTCAGTCTCGTTGCGGGAGCGAAACAACAGTACAAGGCGACGGTCACGGGCACGGCTGATCAACGGGTGACCTGGTACGTCGAAAGTCATCTTGGCGGAAACAACATATCTGGAACCATCGACGCGAATGGTCTGTACACTGCGCCCGCTTCAGCGCCAAACCCCAGCCAAGTTGTGGTCACGGCAATAGCCGTTGCGGATACGACGAAGAGAGCCACGACGTACCTGAACATCAAGAGCTTACCGATTGTGATTACAGTTGTGCCGTCGGTTGTCACCGTGAACCTGGCACAGTCGCAGCAATTTACTGCGACCGTCAGCGGGACCCCGAACACAAAGGTGACATGGACTGTAAACGGCGCTGCTGGCGGCAATGCAACCGTCGGAACGGTAGACGCGAACGGTCTTTACACCGCTCCAGCGACGCTTCCCAATCCACCGACGGTGAGCGTCTCGGCGATTAGCGCGGCAGATACGCATTTCATGGCCAGCGCACAGACGACGATCTTTAACCCGAATCCCCTAACGTCCGACGCTGCAGCCGCTCGCTTCCTGGAGCAGGCGAGTTGGGGCCCGACGACGCCAACCGTGGCCAGAGTGAAGCAGATCGGCTTCAGTGCTTACATCGACGAACAATTCGCTACCCCTGCCTCCGGTTGGCCGGATTTGGGCCCCAAGGATGGATTGGACAAGATGCAGAAGCAGTTTTTTGTCAACGCGATCACCGGCAAGGATCAGCTCCGGCAGCGCGTCGCCTTCGCGTTCGGCGAAATCATGGTGATCTCCAATCACAAGATCGATCCCCAAGGATTTCCCTACTACGTGCGCGTGCTGCACCAGGATGCGTTCAGCAACTACGTCACGCTGCTGAAAGATGTTACGTTGAGTCCAGCGATGGGTCACTACCTTGACATGGTGGATAACGACAAGTCGAATCCCAACAATGGAACAACGCCCAACGAAAACTATGGGCGCGAAATCATGCAGTTGTTCTCCGTCGGATTGGTCATGCTGAATGCCGACGGAACGCCACAGCTCGACGCGTCCAACAACCCAATTCCCACTTACACGCAGAACACAATCGAAGGCTTCTCAAGTACGTTTACGGGCTGGACCTACCCAACTGCTCCGGGACAGAAGAAGCAGTTGCACAATCCGACTTATTGGACCGGGCCAATGGAATCCGACGATTCCGACCACGAGCCCGGAACCAAGCTGTTGCTCGGCGGAACTATCACTCCAGCCGGACAGACTGCCACGCAGGATTTGGACAGCGCGATGCAGAACATTCTCGGTCATCAGAATGTTGGCCCATTCATTTGCCAGCGGCTGATCGAGCAGCTCGTCACCAGCAACCCGAGTCCCGCATACCTGAGCCATTGTTCCTCAGCATTCGCGGATAACGGTTCTGGAACACGCGGCGATCTCAAGGCTGTTGTGAAGACGATCTTGCTCGACCCGGAAGCGCGACGCGGCGACGATCCGACTCAATTGGCGCAGAGTGACGGGAAAATGCGGGAACCGATTGTTTACATGACCGGTGTGCTGCGCGGCCTCAACGCCATCACGGACGGCGACAGCCTGAATTGGTTCTCCTACAACATGCGGCAGGATCTCTACAATCCAGCCTCGGTTTTCAACTACTATCCCCCGAACTATCGCTTGTCGAGCAATAACCTGTTGGCGCCGGAGATGAGAATTTATACCACCCCCACTGCTCTTTGGCGTGCCAATTTCGTGAACAGCATCGTTTACTGGAACTGGCCGGGGACCACAAAGTTTGATCTGTCGCCGTGGTCAACCCTGGCCTCCGACAACAACAAGTTGCTGGATGCTCTGAACGTCACCTTCATGCACGGAGCCATGCCGCAACAAATGCGGGATGCCATCACAACGGCGTTGAACGCGCTCGATCCAACGGACTTGAACGGCCGCGCCAGAGCTGCGATCTACCTGGTGACGACTTCGCAGATCTATTCCGTACAGCACTAATTGTTCGAGAGCGACTACGAATCCGATTGAGAACAACTAAGGAGAATTGAGCATGGCCCCAATCAATCGCAGAGACTTCTTCAGGATGGGATGTTGCGGGATGGCGGTAGGCTACGCCGCAAGCTTCAGCCGCTTCGGCGTTGTGAACGCCTTCGCCCAAGGGCAGACCGACTACAAAGCGCTGGTCTGCATCTTTCTGAATGGCGGGAATGATGCCAATAACATGATCGTTCCCGTCGACAGCGCTGGCTATGCTGCTTACAAGAAGGCTCGGTCGGGACTGGCGCTCCCACAGGGATCTCTGTTGCCGGTTCAACCCGCGAAGTCTGGGTCGGGGCCGTACGGCTTCCATCCAAAGTTTCCAGAGTTGCAACAGCTCTTCAACCAGAAGCATCTAGCGATTTTGGCGAATACCGGCACGCTCATTCAGCCGGTGACGCAGGCGCAACTGTTCGCGGGCACCGCCGTGTTGCCGGACAATTTAATGTCGCACCAGGATCAGCAATTGCAGATGCAGAGCGCTCAGCTCTCGGGTGGTCTGGCCGAAGTGGGCTGGGGCGGCAAAGTCGCGGAAATACCTAGTGTGCAAGCTCTGAACGCCTCGGCGCTGTTTCCCAGCAACATCTCCCTCGATGGCGAAAATGTTTTCGTCGACCCGCAAACTGGACGCTCCGCCATCATCCCCCCGGGCAGCGTTACGGCGCTCGACAATGTCGACTTCAACAATCCGCAGGACGTGGCGCGCTACAACGCGATGCAGCAGATGTTGAGCTTCGATAACGGTCTCTCGCTGGTGCAGACGGCCAATGGAACGATGCAAAACGCGTTCAGCGATACCAAGGCGCTCTCGGATGCCTTTGCGGCTGCTCCGGGTGTCAAGACTCCGTTCCCGGCGAATAGCGGTCTCGCCGCTCAACTGCAGCAAGTGGCGAAGATTATTCAGGTGCGGCAGGCGCTGGGACTGGGTCGCCAAATCTTCTTCGTTCAAACCGGCGGGTTCGATACGCACAGTGACGAGTTAAGTGCTCATAACCAGCTCTACGCTGATCTTTCCACTTCAATGGCCGCGTTTTATGCAGCCACGGTCGAACTCGGCGTGCAGAATCAGGTGACGGCCTTCACGTTGTCCGATTTTGCTCGGACGTTGCAGCCGGACTCCACTTCAGGAACGGATCACGCCTGGGGCAGTCACCACATGATTATGGGAGGCGCGGTCCATGGCGGCGACCTCTACGGCACTTTTCCAACTTTAGTTCTCGGCGGTCCCGACGACGCGACTCACGAAGGTCGCTGGATTCCCACCACAGCGCTGGATCAATACGGCGCCACGCTGGCCTCGTGGTTTGGCGTGAGCGACACCGACTTGGCGACAGTCTTCCCCAACATCGGCAACTTCGGCGGAGGGAATATAACGAGCGCGAAGCTTGGGTTTATGGGGTAGGGGTTTTTGAAATTGGAATGCAACGGCATGAGCGGCTGCGCGAAGAATGCAGAATCCCTTCCCTGTATTCTCGCGCAGTCGCGTCGGTGACCTATTTTCCCGTTAGCGCCTCGAACTTCCGCTTGGTGGCATTCGACCATCCAGAAACCAGATCGGCTACCTTGCCGTTTTCGTCAATCACAATCGAAAGCGGCACCGTAACCTCGTCTCCGCGGAAAAGACTTTCCAGGGTAGCCGTACCGCCTTTGAATACTGGATACGTCACCCCAGCTTGTTTCAAAAATGCGTCGATGCCAGCGTTGGGATCGGTATCCACATTGATGCCGATTAGATCTACGCCACCAGCCGCCAAGCTCGGAGCCAACTTTTGCAGTTCTGGCATTTCGCGGCGGCAGGGAACGCACCACGTGGCCCACAAATTCACAATCGCGCGATGGCCTTTGCGGACTTGATTGCCTAGCTGCAGAGGCCTGCCGTCGAGCGTTTGCAACACGAGATTCGGCATCGGCTCGCCCAGCTTGATCTTCAACGACGACGCCAGCAGCTGGGCTTTGGTCGGAGGGTCGGGCAGGGAAGTCTTCGAGACCACAACCAGTACCGCCTTGCCAGCATTCTGCCGCAAGAGAAGCGTTGTATTGGCATTCGCGTCCCCGCTAAACGACTCGATCTTGCCGTTCGGCCAGGTTACTTCCACCGATTGAGCCTTTTCGTCTTGCCCCAGGCCAAACAAAAGCCGCGGGTCATGCTGCGACAGAAATCCCGAGCCTCCCGCCTTTACTTTCGTCAGCGTTCCCGCCGAAGTCTTCACACGGACAACCGAACCAAATGCGTCGCGCCCCACTTCGCGTCCGCCTTCCAGGATGACGCGCAGCCAGTGATTGTCCTGACCAACATTGTTCCGAAACAGCAAATGCGAAGGGCCTTGAGTCGTGGTCAGGAAGATATCGTAGTCGCCGTCGTTGTCAAAGTCAGCAAATACCGCAGCGCGGCCATCGGTGATGGAGTCAATGCCGGAGGCGCCGCCGATGTCGTAATACTTCTTGCCTTCGCGATTCATGAACAGACTATCGCGTTCATACCCGCTAAACGAAAATCCCTGATCGAAGATCAGGCGGTTCTGATCGTTGCGGAGCGTGCCCGTTTCTTTCTGCGTATTGTTGTGCGTCACGACCTGACGCCAGAACTGGCTTCAAGTGTCCTTCATCGACTTGCCGGAAATGAAGCCGTTGGGCGAATAAAGATCTTCCCAACCGTCGTTGTCGAAATCAATAAACCCGCCGCCCCACGCCCAGCCGGCCGACAAGCCGCCAATGTCGGACGTCACATCTTTAAACACGCCTTTGCCCAGGTTCTGATAGAGGCTGTTCCCAGCCGCCAGCTTCTTCAGAACATTTTCTTTTGGCGTATCTTTCGGGAACAGGCGCGTCAAAATCCGATTCCCCGCCGTGGAGGACATATTCGTCACATGCAGATCGAGCAGTCCGTCGTTGTTGAAGTCTCCAAATGAAACGCCCATGCCATTGCCGGGATCGACCACGCCCCGCGCCTCGGCTTCATCGACGAAATGATCGCCCTTATTCATGAAGAGCGCCTTCTCGCCAAAGTCGTTCACCACATAAAGGTCGAGCTTGCCGTCACCATCAATATCCACAAACTCCGCGGCATAGCTCCAGCGGCGGTCGTCGACGCCCCACTTTGCGGCCTGTTCGCTAAAAGTGCCGTCGCCGTTGTTGATAAAAAGAAGATTCGCAGTTCCATTCTTTGCTTGATACCACGAATCTGGAACGACCTGCCCGTAGTAGTTGTAGCTGGTAACGTAGACATCCGGCAGTCCGTCGCCATTCACATCGCCGACTGCGGCGCTAAAGCCGATGGCTGCATGGTTCACATGCGCCTTGACCGAAACATCCACAAACTTGAATGTGCCATCTTCCTTCAGGCGATTTTGCAAGAGCATCTGCGAGCCGACATTGGTGAGGAACACGTCAGTATCGCCGTCGTTGTCGTAGTCAAACGCAACGGGTGCCACGCAAGGCTCCACGTTATCGAGGCCCACCTCGTGGCTCACATCCTTGAAGTGCCCATTGCCGTCGTTCAAATAAAGATAGTTGCGGTCGGCGCCGCAGACGAAAAGATCAATCCAACCGTCGTTGTTGAAGTCCGCCGCCGCCGCACCCCGGTAAATAAAGCTGTTCGAACCGCTTTGGCCGAAAGCCGGCAAAGCCACGGCGGTTCCCGCTGAAGCGGAAACTTCGGAGAAGATATCTTTCGTCGCCAGCATGGATTGCAAACTGGCCACGTCAAATGTGAGGAACTGCCACCGCTTTTCGCCGTCGGGCTTCGAATCGACCGCGCCGTAGCGCACAGTAACGTTGGCCGTCCCGCGAGCCCATTCGCGCTGACCCTCGGCGTTGCGACCAACCACAAAAAAAGCGATCAATGCTTTGCCGCGAGCGCCCTCAACTGCTGTTGGTACCTTCGCCCCGAGAATAGCTTTGGCATCCGGCTCGAAGGTGGACTGCTTCACCTTGAAACGAATGTCTTCCACATCGGTGAAGTGAGCGAGAAAATCAGACCAGTCTGCGAGAAAAACGTCGCGAGTAGTACCCGGCGAAGTTGCAGTGGGCGCGGTCCACGTGTGCGTCTGAATCCAGCGCACCTCGACCTTGTTCGCGCCTGGCTGCGAAGGGAAGCGAGTTGGCTGAAAATCCGTGCTCCAGAAGTTTGTAACTTTGGGTATATCGCGATCGCGCGCCGCAACGGAAAGGTCGAGCACGTCGTTCGCGAGCGATTCCGAAAGTTCTTCGTTGTTTTCGAGGGCGGAGGGCTCAGCCGCTGCAGGAACCTTCTGCGCGCGCACCGGAGCCGCAATCAGGAAACCGACCAGGGCCAAGCATGCGGCTAGAGAGAAGCAAGTGATCTTTGATTTTTCAGGCAAGCAAAAATTATAGCGTACGTAGAAGGGTGGAGCTGTGCCCACACGCACAGTTTCCACTGGTTCTAGGGTTCATCTCGACGCAGACTTTCTACGTGTTGGCGGATTCGCCCAGCGCGAGTCGCCGGAGTAAATCTTGAAAGCGTGGTTCGGAGCGCAGGCCATCCAGAGCCGGATCAACCTTTAGAAAGATAATGGCATTGGAACGGTCCGAGTAGGCCTTCTCCAGCCAATCCAGTGCTTGCGAATTGTCGTGCAGCCCCGCATAGATGATCGCAATATAGAACGGTGAGACGTACTGTTTCTTGGACTGCTCTGTAAGCTGTGCCAGAACTTTTTCTGCTTCCGGCTTCATGCCCGCAAGACCATAGGCGTTACCGAGGGCCCCGAGCATCGGGGGGCTGTCATGCGAAATCTCTACTGCCTTCTGTAGCTCTGCAATAGCCTGCGGGTATTCACGCTTCTGCGCGTAGGTTTCGCCCAGGATCATACGCGGAAGAGTGAAGTTCGGATCCATATCCAGAGTGTTGCGCAGCTGTTCGATCGCTTGGTCGTATTTGCGTCCCATGTAGAGCCGCCAGCCAAGGCTGAAGTTCATGCTGATAGAAAGCGGATCCAGGTCGCGTGCACGGTTCATTTGAGTCAAACTCTCCTGGGTGCGCCCGAGAGCCGTGAGATACAACGAGTAGCGCTGGTACGCTGTCGCATAGCTGGGATTGAGCTCGATTGAACGGCGGAAGCCGTTGGCAGCGCCCGCCCAGTCCCAGTCATAGTTAAACCGCACGGTTGCCAAAGAAGTGTGGGCTTCGGCCAGAGAGCTATCCAGCGTTAATGCCTGGAGCGCGGCTGAACGCGCCTTCGCCGCCACGTCGCGGGACGGAACAGTCCCGACGATGGCCGACCCGATTATGCTGTAGCAATCCGCTAGGCCCGCGAATGCCAGCGCGGAGTGAGGGTCTTTCTGTGTGGCCAATTGGAAGTATTCGATGGCCTTGTTCAAGCCTTCTTCCGAACGCTTATTCCAGTAGAAGCGGCCTTTCAGATAGTCTTCATAGCCTTCGGTGCTGACTGGCCGCGCACTGGCAAGCTGTTGCTGTTCTTCTGGAGTCAGATTGATTCGGATTTCGTTGACGATTGCACTCGCGACCTGACTCTGCAGCGTCAGAATGTCCCCCACCTGACTTTGGTAGGTTTCAGCCCACAGATGGCGATCAGTAGCTACTTGAACCAATTCCGCGGTAATGCGCACGCGATCTCCGGAACGGAGCACCGTTCCTTCCACCACCGCATCTACATTCAAATCTCTGGCGATCTCCAGGAGCGTCTTGTGCGTTCCTTTATATTCCATGGCGTAGGTCCGCGAAATCACTCGAAGCGAACGGACTTTCGCCAAGTGAGCAATCAGCTCGTCGGTCATGCCATCCGTGAAGTACTGCTGGTCCTTGTCACCGGAAAGATTTTCGAACGGCAGGACAACCACCGATTTGACCGCATTCGAGGCGGCGACCGCCTCTCGCGTATTGCGGGTCTGGCGTAGTACCAGCACAATCAAAATCGAAACGAGCGTGAGAAGACCTGCCAGCCATAAGAGACGCTGCAAGGAAAGGTGCCGGTCTTTCGACGGACCTAGGGTTTCCGGCAGCGTCGGACTGGTGGGAGCTGCAAACGTCGCGGCTAGTTGGGGCGTTTCGACGACTTCGATCGGCTCGACATTGGCCTGTTCACCCGTGGGTTGCTCGCCGGGCTCCGCGGCAATTTCTTCCGCGGGCGCGATGAACCGATAGCCGTGGCGTGGCAGAGTTTCGATAAACCTGGGGTTATCGGACGAGTCGCCCAAGGACTCGCGCAGTCTCATGATGGCGGTGTTCAGACTGTGATCAAAATCGACAAAGGTGTCGTCCGACCAGAGCCGCTTTCGTAGCTCTTCGCGCGTCACAACCTCGCCGCGTTGTTCCAAGAGGACCGCGAGAATGCGGAAAGGCTGCTCTTGCAGCTTAACTTTTCTTCCTTGCTTGCGGAGTTCGCTTGACCTGAGATCGACCTCGTAAACGCCAAAACGCACTCGCTTGGGGGAAGCTACCGACGTCTTCAAGAATTTTCCTCTGGTTTAAGCGCTGATGGAGTATACGCCCGCTCGGGCGAGCTTCCAAGGGGACTTCATGTTACCTCCGTCAATAAGCCGTTTGTTTTCTTTTTGTTAACGTGTTATCGACATGTGCTGTTTATGTGAGGCAGAAAGCATTGCGATGCGTCCTATCTGTGGCGCAGATTGAACCGCGAATCGGAAGGTCTGTCGCCGAGAAGTTGCGTTCCACTTTCTCGGTCCACCGTCCGGGAACGTGTCGCTCTTTACCCCCCCCACGATACTCGAGGAGAAACCATGATGTTTGAGAAGATTCGGAGAAGCGCGGTTGCATTCACGATGTCGTGCCTGTTCTTCGCAGTCACGTTTTCCGCCGTTCCAGCGATGTCTCAGGTGACTGGAGCTACGCTTTCTGGCGCTGTGACAGACTCCTCAGGCGCAGTAGTCGCAGGCGCCAAAGTGGCGATTCGAAATCTGGGCACGGGCGTGGAGCGCGAAGTAACGGCGACACCGGGCGGCTTGTATGCCGCTTCGAATCTATTGCCGGGCGAGTATCAGGTAGCGGTTTCCAGCAAAGGCTTTCAGACCACCGTGCAAAAAGGGATCACCCTCACGGTTGGAGCCGCGCAGACCTTGAACATTGCCCTGAAGGTTGGAGAATTCAGCCAAAGTGTGGAAGTCACGGCGATCGCACCGACCGTAGATACCGATTCCTCAGCAATCAGCGCCGTGGTGGACTCGCGTACCGTTCGCGAGTTGCCGCTGAATGGGCGCGATTGGGCCTCCCTGGCAACACTTGAGCCCGGTATCAGCAAAGTGGCCAGCCAAGTCGGAACCGGTTTCAGTGCCAACAAGGGGAATCGCGGTTTCGGGAATCAGCTCACGGACTCGGGTCATCGTCCGAACGAAAATAGCTACCGCGTGAACGGAATCATCATCAACGACTATTCCAACGCTGCGCCCGGAGGTGCGACCGGATTGAATCTTGGCGTAGATGGCATTCAGGAATTCTCCGTGATCACGACCAGCTACACGGCCGAGTACGGACGGACGTCGGGCGCGATCATCAACGCGATCACGAAATCCGGTAGCAACCAGTTCCACGGCAACGGATTCTTTTTCGATCGCGACAAGATCTTCGACGCCAAGAACTATTTTGATCCGGCGGGGCCGATTCCATCCTTCCGTCGCGTGCAATTCGGTGGGTCAGCAGGTGGAGCAATCGTCAAGGACAAGACCTTTGTCTATGGAACGTATGAGGGAGTGCGGCAGAATCAGCCTGCTGCCCGGTCTATTCTTGTTCCGACCCAAGAAGCGCGCAGCGGCTTGCTCTGTGTTTCAACGCCCTCGAATCCATGCGCGTCATTAACGCAGGTTGCAGTCGACCCCAACATCGTTCCGTATCTTTCGCTTTGGCCCTGTCCGTCTGGTTGCCAGAGTGCCACCAATGCCGACGTTTCCACCGTCAACGTGTCGCTGCCACTCGTTTCGCACGAGAATTACATCAGTGCGCGCGCTGACCACAAGATATCCGAAAAGGACAGCCTTACGGGCAGCTACTCGTTCGACTCCGGGCCGCAGCAACAACCGGACCCGCTGAAGAATGCGACCCATCAGGTGTTTTCTCGTCGGCAGATGGGCAGCGTGGATGAGACGCATATATTTAGTTCCGCCGTAGTCAACACATTTCGTGTGGGACTGAACCGTGTGATTGGCAATATCAACACTCCAATTTCCGGCACTCCCGTTGGGACCAACGTGGCGCTGGCGATTGCTCCGGGTGCGAGGGCGACGCCACAAATCAGCGTTACCGGTCTCACGACTGCGATTGGCCTGGGAGGGTTGAATCGGTTTTCTCACGCCTGGACGTCTGCTCAAGTGGGCGACGATGCTTTCATAACCAACGGCAAGCATCAGATCAAATTCGGTTTTGCCTTCGAAGCCATGCGCTACAACATTCTGGAGCAGTTGAGCCCGAACGGTCGCATGAACGCATACGGAAAGACTGGATCCTGCTCGGCCTTCACTGACCAGGGGATTTGCGCCTTTTTGACGAACGTGCCTCACAAGCTCAATGCATTGGCGCCCGGCGGTTCTCACGAAGTTGCGATTCGCGAGAGACTGTTCGCCGGCTATCTTCAGGATGACTGGCGCGTGCGCTCGAACCTCACCCTGAATCTGGGACTACGTTATGAGTTTACAAATAAGCCGACAGATGCGAATAACCGCATCCAGGAAATCACGACCCTAACGAATTGCACCGCCAGCCTGACCGCGTGCGGTCCGGTGGCCGTCGGCAGTTTCATCGCCAAAAACCCAACGACGAAAAACTTCGAGCCGCGTGTTGGATTCTCCTATGATCCGTTCAAGAACGGGAAAACAGCGATCCGCGGCGCATTTGGAATGTTCGATGTGCTGCCCCTGCCCTACGAGTTTGGCCTGAACACCGCCGCCACGTCCCCATTCCAGATCGTCGGCAATGATCCTAACGCCACGCTCGGAACGGGTGTTGCAGACCCCAACGTCAACTTTAATCCAAACGCTGTCAGGAACCGCTACATTCAGCAGGATCCGAAGCGAGCTCTTGTCACGAACTGGAATTTCAATGTTCAGCGGGAGTTAGGCCCGGGCTGGTCTCTGTTGGTTGGATATGTCGGATCGCGATCTGTGCATCTGTCTGTCTCCGCTGACGATATCAACCTGGTGCAGCCCACCGCTACTTCGGCAGGTCTCTTGTGGCCATGCGATCCAAGCACGACTCCTTGCACAGCCGGGAACGGCACGCGGCTAAATCCTAACTGGGGGGGCGGCAGCGGGATTCGCCCGGTGCTGTTTGATGGATCGTCCTCCTACGAAGCTGCCCAGGCTCAATTGAAGAAGGCGCTGAGCAAGGGGATTCAAGGCCAGTTCTCCTACACCTTCGGCAAGTGCCGCGACACGAGTTCCGCCCCGGTCACCGGCGATACTTTCGTCAATTCGATTGCCGTCCCGATTCTGTTTTCGAAGTCATATCGCGTAGGCGCCTGCGACTTCGATGTTCGGCACGTAGCGAGCGGTAGTTTCATTTGGAATCTGCCGGGACCGAAGTCGTCGGGACTCGCGTCTTACGCTTTGGGTGGATGGCAGCTCGGTACGATTATTACGGCGACCAGTGGCTCGCCCTTTACTGCTACCGTCGGCGCTGGCGATGACCCACTCGGCACCGGCTTCAACGGCGACTTCTCGATGGACTATGCGGTACTAGCCAAGGGATGCAACCCGATTCATGGCGGCAAGAACTACCTCAACTTGAACTGCTTCTCGCTGCCGCAGTCGACGCCCGCCATTGCGGCACAATGTCAACCTTTTGGATTCGTCAATTTAGTCAATCCCGGCATACCGGGCACCTGCGCAAATTTACTGGGTAATGCCGGACGCAATACGTTGTACGGGCCGAAACTCACAACGGTCGACATGTCTATCTTCAAGAATTTCCGCGCTCCGCGCATCTCGGAAGCCTTCAATATTCAGTTCCGAGCGGAGATATTCAACGTCCTGAATCACACCAATTTTCAGGCGCCGAATTTCTTAAACGACAGCAACAACTCGATCTTCGCAGCGGATGGCACGGCTGTCGCCAATGCGGGCATTCTCGGTTCCACGGCTACACCCTCCCGGCAGATTCAGTTGGGAGTGAAGCTTCTCTGGTAAGATTTCCCCCTGCTGCAACCCGGTCGGGCCGCGAGGCTTGGCCGGGATTTCAGATCCTTGCTCTTCTTACCATCGCTGAGGGCCCACTAACTTCGCTCATTTCACTTTCATCTCTTTAGTGCGGCAATGCACTAGGTTTCTCGGGCACTCGAACTGTTCAAAATGACGCCTTCCGAGCGAAAGCAAAAAATCGGCTCTGTGATTCGCGTTTCCAGTGGCAATTTCCTGGAGATGTACGACTTCATGGTGTTCGGCTACTACGCTTCTTATATCGGAACGGCATTCTTTCCCAATGGCAATCCGTTTATTTCTCTGATGTCGTCGTTGATGACTTTTGGCGCTGGTTTCCTGATGCGCCCTCTCGGCGCGATTGTCCTTGGAGCCTACACCGATCGACATGGACGTCGGGCAGGTCTGCTGCTCACGTTGAGTCTGATGTCTGTGGGGATCGTTTCCATAGCATGTGTCCCTGGATACGCGAAGATCGGCCTGCTTGCCCCTCTGCTCGTGCTGACGGGGCGCTTGCTGCAGGGGTTTTCGGCAGGCATGGAACTCGGGGGCGTCTCGGTGTACTTGTCGGAGATTGCTACGCCGGGCCACAAAGGCTTCTACGTCAGTTGGCAATCCGGAAGTCAGCAAATCGCCGTTATGTTTGCGGCGCTGGTAGGAGTTGTGCTGAGCGCCAAGCTCCCGCCGCAACAAATGGAGGCTTGGGGCTGGCGGGTTCCGCTGCTGCTTGGCTGCATCATCATTCCATTTTTGTTCCGGCTGCGACAGTCCCTTCAGGAAACAGACGAATTCGCCGCTCGCAAGCACAGGCCGAGCACCCAAGAGATTCTGCGCTCACTGGCCGCACATTGGTGGATCGTGCTCGTCGGCATCCTGATGGTCACGATGACCACGGTCTCGTTCTACATGATCACGGCGTACACTCCAACCTTCGGCAATTCTGTGCTGCACTTGTCGAACATGGATAGCCTGGTCGTGACGCTCTTCGTTGGAGCATCCAATCTGTTCTGGCTGCCTGTGATGGGATCCTTGTCCGATAGGGTTGGACGTCGGCCTTTGCTCTTTGCCTGCACGGTTCTGATGCTTGTCACAGCCTATCCTGTCATGTTGTGGCTGGTCCGCGATCCTTCGTTTTCTCGACTGCTGACGGTCGAGCTTTGGCTGTCGTTTCTTTTCGGCACCTATAACGCGGCCATGGTGGTGTTCCTGACGGAGATCATGCCAGTCGAGGTTCGAACGACTGGCTTCGCGCTGGCCTATAGTTCCGCAACCGCCGTTTTCGGCGGATTCACGCCCGCACTCAGCACCTATCTGATCCACGTCACCGGGAATCGAGCAGTTCCTGGATTGTGGCTATCCTTCGCCGCAGCCTGCGGCCTTTTCGCAACCTTCATGGCAAAGCCTTACGATGCGCAGGATTGAAGAATCAGGCGGCATGGACAAAGCGCTTGGACCTGGCGAGTCTAGAGAAGATTCCGAGGGGTCACGCCGCAGGCACATAATTTACATACTTCGTCCAAAGAACCCTCGGCGCTTCTAGTGAGGAGGAATGCCAGACTGCCGAGGATCTGTTGCTCTTTTTTCATCCAAAATATGGGTGTAAATGCCTGTCTAAGACATCTACGACACCCAAGTGCCGTGCTGGTCTACGACGCGCCACACCCCATTCACCTTCCTCATCAGGATGTAGCCTCCACCGCCGCACAACCCGCAGAAGTGGTCGATGTACAAGATCGCTTCGGTTTTACGGAAATTGAATCCGGGCTGAGATGTGGCGATGTACCCCAAATTGTTAGGGAAGCGTTTTTGAAAATCGACCGACTGGCTCTGCTCCAGATCATGGCGGCTCACAACAACAGAATCCAACCCTCCCGGCAGCCGGAGTTCCGCATGAATGTCTGTAGCCAATACGTTACTCAAGACGAAACTCGTGCGGGTCGTGAGCGATGAGTGTGGAAATCGCAGGTGCTGATCGAACAGCAGACCCCATCGCCGTCCCCAAGATGCCGGCCGCTGCGCCTCGCGCAGTAAAACGATCAGAATGCCGCGCCCGGAACCCCAGTCGTGGGCGTTGTTCAGAACCTCATCGGAGAGGTAGGCGGACAGGACCGCGCCGATTTCCGTCTGCGTTCGCCGCTGCTCAACAATGAATAACGCGAAAATACCCGCTACCACGACGACAAAGGCTGTGGCCGCACGAAAGGTGATCTTGATGAAACGACTCCGTCGCATACTCAATTAGGCCAGAGTGATGCCAGAATAGTTCCGCCCAAACGGGCTCGTGGAACAGTCAGCTTGGGCGGCGAGAATGGAAACAGAAGCGAGACTGAGTAAAAGCGGTTTCATTTCGCCTCACGATCCGCCGGAGGCGCGGAAAAAAGGATGGAGGCGCGGGTCGGGATCGAACCGACGCATAAAGGTTTTGCAGACCTCTCCCTTACCACTTGGGTACCGCGCCTTAAAAACAGTGGAGGCCAGAAAATGGAGCGGGAGACGGGATTTGAACCCGCGACTTCGACCTTGGCAAGGTCGCACTCTACCGCTGAGTTACTCCCGCTCAGCCGATCTCTTGATTATATCCAACGCCCACGCCAGCGGCAATGTTACCCCCGGCGATGGCCGGTCCACTGTGGATCCAGTTCCGGCGCCACGATCTCGCCATCTCGCATGTGAATGATGCGGTTGCCGTAGGCCGCCGCCTCGGGATTGTGCGTAATCATCATCACGGTCTGGCCAAATTCGGCGTTGGCTTGCCGTAGCATTTGCAGAACTGCAACCGAGTTTTTGGAATCGAGATTGCCGGTCGGCTCATCCGCCAGAATCAGCGCCGGTCGATTGATGAGAGCCCGCGCGAGAGCCACTCGTTGCTGCTCGCCGCCGGACATTTCCGAAGGCTTGTGCTCCATGCGCTTATCCAGGCCGAGCAGGCCGCATACTTTGTCGAAGTGCGCAGCGTCGGTTTTGGTTCCTGCAATCTCCTGCGCGATATCAATGTTGGATCGCGCGTCCAGAGTGGGCAGGAGATTGAACTTCTGGAACACAAAGCCAATTTTTTTCTTGCGCAGCTGCGTGCGCGCGGAGTCGGAGAGTTTGGAAAGATCTTCGCCGTCAATGACCAGTCGTCCAGCGGTGGCCTGCGTGAGTCCGCCCAAAAGATAGAACAGCGTGGATTTGCCGCTTCCTGAGGGGCCGACGATGGTTACGAAATCGCCCTTTTGGACCTCGAAGGAAACTCCGCGCAACGCGGGCACATCCACCTTGCCCACACGGTAGGTTTTTTGCAGGTTCTGCGCTTCAATAAAGGCTGGCATTCGCGAAACCCGATCTTACACGAATGCGACGAAATCGCGTAGGCCCAGCGCAGCGCGTGGGCCCTAGGACGAAGAATCTAAATCCAAACCTAACCTAGGCGCGTGCTACAGCAAAATGCGCGCCGGACAGCGTTCGGGTGGTAGCCGGTGCGACCAGTGTCTTTCTTGGTCCCCGTCTCCGCACCAGAAGCGCGCGGACATGCCCGAGTAGTTCGGTCGAGGACTGCGCATTCTTGGGAAGAAAGACATCCGCCTGTGTTTCGTATTCGAAAATATTCAGCCGGGTCGAAAGCAGAATTGCTGGCGTTGAGGGTGACGCGATTTTGATCGCTTCAATCAACCGGGCACCATCCAGATCGGGCAGCATCAAGTCGGCAATCACCAGATCAATCTGGCAGTCGCGGAGGTGCTCCAGGGCGTGTTCGGCGCGCGCGCAACAAATCACGCGATAGCCGCGCGTTTCCAGCAAAATCTTACGAATCGAGAGAGCTTGTTCATTGCCGTCCGCGCACAGGATCGTTCGTTTTGGCTTCATTCATTTCCTCGGCAGATGGGATGGAATCTCTAAGATGCGATGCGGGGAGAATCGTAAACGGATTAGGAGAAGTCGTAAAGTAGCGTAGCAGTTAATGAAACTTTGGTGCTACGAAAAAATTTGCAACCCACAGAACGCCCATGTGGCGCGCCAATGCTGCCAGCACAAAAGTGCGGGGTGTGTGAACTGATAAATCAATTTCACGTTGAGCCCACAAGATTTCCACCGATGCAGTTGGTGAGCCAGCGCCAATACGGCCGCACAAACCTCGCCTGCGAACACTCTCTCAGGCTCTCGTATAGGGTATCCAAACCTGCATGGCAGCTTCTTTGCGGTTAGCCCAGACATAGTACGGAATCAGTGTCAGATTCTCCGGCCGCATGCGCGGCGCATCCTGGCTTGCCGTTTTTAAGCAGACGTTTACGTCAAAGAGTGGCCACTAGAACGCCGAAAACTATTGACAGTAGCGCACCTTGAAGGTGAAATACGGCGCGATTCTGTCACTTCCGTCAACCATATGGGCTGCCGCGTTTGGCTGGCTTCAGACTACCTTCCGAAGGGGATCCGGAGGTTTTCCCGCAAACGATTGCTGGGCCAACATCGTAACCTCCGACTACGCCCAGCCCCTACCCGGCACAATCCCCACACCTTCCTTGATCACTACCAGTTGATCGGCGGCGACGCCCTTGAATTTCTCCTGCAGCCCGTTCGGCCAGCGGACTTCGATGTCAGCAGTTTTTTCTGTTCCCAATCCGAAATGCAATCTCGGATCGTTCGAAGAATAGAAACTGGACTGGCTGAGAACCTCCTGCACCTGTTTCTTTTGCCCGTACCGCACCAAGACTCTGCCGCCAATGCCGCTGCGATTCGATTTTGTTCCCACCAGCTTTACTTTCAGCCAGTGATGCATGCCACGCATGTCGTTCCGCAGCAGGGAGGGTGGCTCGTTCAAGTTCACGATGAGTATGTCGATGTCGCCGTCATTATCGAAATCCCCAAAAGCGCACCCGCGGCTGCAATGCGCGGCCGGGACGCCCGGGCCGGCTTCTTCCCCCAATTCCTCAAACGCGCCGTTGCCAAGGTTGCGAAACACAGCTCGCGGTGTTTTCGTTGGGAATTGCGGAAGCACCCTCTCGACCTGCGGGTATACATTTCCCGTCACCATGAACAGATCCGGGAATCCGTCGTTGTCGAGATCGACCATGCCCGCGCCCCAGCACACGTAGCGAGTCTCCACTCCGATTCGGGCAGCGCGTGTTACATCTTCAAAATTCCCTTTGCCGTCGTTGTGGTAGAGGCCGTTGGCATCGTCTGCGAAGTGAGTCTTGAACAAGTCCAGGTGTCCGTCGAGGTCATAATCCCCGACCCCAATTCCCATGCCTGCCTGTTCCATGCCGTCTTCACTCAGAGCAAGCCCCCGCAGAACCCCCTCTTCCCGGAAGGTTCCATCATGGTTATTCATCAAAAGAAGGCTAGGGGTTGAATCACAGGCAACGTAAATATCAGGCCAGCCGTCTTCGTCGAGATCGGCGGCAACAACCGTCATGCCATAGCTTTCGCGCAGTCCCGAAATTCCAGCCGGCTTGCTCACGTCGGTGAAAGTGCCGTCACCGTTATTGCGGTAAAGAGAATGAAACCCCGTGGGCAAGCCGCGCGGCCCGCATTCCACTGGAACACCTTTCCAGCTGCAGTTGCTGTTCGCGCCGGGTTTGGGCACATGCGCGAGATCGAACCTTATGTAGTTCGAGACGAACAAATCGAGATGCCCGTCGCGGTTGTAGTCGACAAAGGTGCAACCGGCGCCCCAACGCGGTACATCGCTCAACAGCCCAGCCGCCTTCGTTACGTCGGTAAAGGTGCCATCGCCATTGTTGCGATAGAGCTTGTTCTGGCCGAAGCTCGTGTAAAACAGGTCCTCAAACCCATCGTTGTTGTAATCGCCAATGCACACGGCGGAGGCCCAACCGACATCGTGCAGGCCAGCCTTATCCGTCACATCGGTAAACGTGCCGTTCCGGTTGTTCTTGTAAAGCCGGTTGGTCGCGCCCTCGGGCGGACCCTCAATCCGGGTTCCGCTGAGTACAAAAATATCCATCCATCCGTCGTTGTCGTAGTCGAAAAAGGCGCAGCCGCAGCCGGTGGCTTCCAGGATGTAGTCCTTGTGGTCGGCGTCTCCATAGACGATGGGCGCCAGCAATCCTGCTTCCTTGGCGACGTCCGTGAAGTGGGCATCAAAGGGACGTCCCGAGGGAGCTGCCTTAGGCTGCGCCTTGACGCTATGCGTGGAGACGCCTTGCCCCAGCACTTGGCCAGCGGATGCGCCCAAAGACAGATAGACGAATCCGCGCCGGGTAATTCTCATGAAAGGTCGCCCTCTTGTCTAAGGCGAGCATTTTCGCTCGCCGTGTTTTCGTTCACTTTCCAACATACACGACCCGCCAAATCGACTTCGAGCCATCATCGGCCACCAGAAACAGAATGGTCCGAAGCGACGGTGGCGACCACGCTAGAATTGCTGGGAAGGCCTCTCCATCGAGGGCGCGCTCCCACATCGGTATCGCACCGGGCCAACCATGAATGAGGGTTTTCAGCCATGACCGAGTACCGCACCGATCCGAAAGAAGCGTCGCCTTCCCACGTCGAGGACCCACGGTATCCTCCGTTAACGAAGGTTGATTTGAGAGCGGAAGCCGCTCGCGTGACGGAAACATATAGAAACTTCGTGGTTTCCGGGATCAACGATCATTGCGTGCGTCTCGCTGTGATGCAAGGCGAGTATCCCTGGCACAAGCATCTGAAATCTGACGAATGCTTTCTTGTGCTCGAGGGCGAACTCGAGATCGATGTCGCGGGCGATCGGACGCATCGCTTGCGGCCAGGGGAAGCGTTCACAATCCCAGCCGGGATAGTTCATCGGACCCGAGCGCAAACGCGAACTGTAAACCTGTGCTTCGAAGCTCGCGAGGCATACACCGATGTGGTTTTCGAAGACCACCCGTGAGGAATTTGAAACGCCCCGGTTCTTCGACTTCAGTTCTTCGACTTCGAGCCCTTGTTTCCGGTGGCCGCCAGCGCGGTGGATTTTCTTAGCACCAAACTGGTGATCAACTCGTACTCTCTGCCTTCCGAATTCGGGTGTTCTACTTCGGAAAGAAGAGCCTTAAACGCATACTGCGCCAGCAGCGTTTGTGACATTTGTACGGTGGTCAGGGGCGGAATCATGAACTGCGAGAGATGGATATCATCGAAGCCGATGACGGAGAGATCTTGCGGCACCGCGATCCCGAAATCGTACGCCTCCCGCATGACGCCAATCGCCGTCATGTCATTCGAGCACAGTACGGCCGTGGGGCGGAGGGGTAACCCGGCAAGCTGCAGGAGCGAACGCATACCCCCTTCCATGGTGTGATCCCCTTCCACGATCAGCTCCGGAGGAGTCACCAGTCCAATCTCCTTCATGCATTTCTCAAATGCCGTTCTTCGAGCCTGCGCCGATTTTAGATGCAACGGTCCGGCCACAAACGCGATGCGTGTGTGTCGCAGCGCAGCTAAGTGCTGTACCGCTTGCCGGATGCCATTTTCGTAATTGATGCGAATGTTGCAGACTCCCGGAGCACGCGGCCCTACGTCCACAAAGACCAGTGGAACCTTGCGAAAGCGCAGATCCGCAATGAGGGGATCTTCCATGCCGAACGTGAGGATAGCGACACCGTCGACTCGGCGCTCCAGCATCCGCCGCACCGCCAGCTCCATCCGCTTGGGATCATGAATCGTCGAAGTCAGAAGGATTTCGTAATTGTGCTGGACTGCGATGTCTTCAAACGATTGCACGATTTCCGGGAAAAATGGATTCGTGATTTCTGAGACAATCACGCCGAAAATCCGGCTCTTTCCAGAAACCAGCGCCCGCGCCTGGGTATTTGGGAAATATCCGAGTTCGTCGACCACTTTCCACACGCGTTTGGCGAGTTGCGGGTCTACCGTCGGGACACGGTTAATGGTCCGGGACACAGTTGCGGTCGACACCTTGGCGCGCTTCGCTATTTCGCGGATATCCATAACAATACGGGGCTATCCCGTTCAACGTCTCCCAAACTGAGTATAGCGGAGCATACGTTTTCCGACCGCCAGTATCCTTCCGCTTCTAGGGCTGCGCATCATCCTCCACCAGTTTGTAACGATTGCGTTGTCTCTCTTCTTGCGAGGCCTGTTGGCGGAGTTGCGCAAGACGTTTCAGCAAGTCTGGAATCTCGCTCTGGCTCCCGGTTTTCCGTTGGGCCTGGATGAGGCGGTAGAGGGCCGTTTGGTCCTTAGGATCGATCTCGATCGCCTTCCGGGACTGCTCGACGGCTTCGGGGTATTGCCCCGCTTGCAGGTAGAGCTTGGCCAGGACTCCGCGCGCCGCAGCAACGCCAGGCTGCAGGAAGACAGCTCTCTTGGCGGAACGCATCGCCAGCTGAAATTCGGGTGTGCCGGGTACGGCGCCCTTCTGCGAGAGAAAGTCCGCTTGCAGGTACAGCAAGAGCGCATCATCCGGTTTCCGTGCCAACTTTGTTTGAATTGTGGCCAGAGCACGGTCGAGATCGTTCGCGTCGGCCGCCGCCATTCCCTGTGCGGCCGCACTCAGCGACTGGTTCGGATCCAACTGGTAGGCTTTTGCGAAGTCCGCTTCGGCCCTATCGTACTGAGCCAATTGGATATAGAGAACGCCCCGCACCAGATAAAGCTGGGCCGCTTTGGGCAGTTGTTCCAGGCCATCGTTGAGCACGTCGATCCCGACCTGAAACGAGTTGTGGGTGTAGGAAATGTTCGCGAAATCCAGGTACAGACTCACGTTTCGAGGGTCGAGCAGAATGGCCCGCCGCAGCGTAGAAATGGCCTGTGGCGTGTCTTTGGCGTCTTCGTAGGCTGCAGCGGCCAAATCGAGGCTGGCAGCGTCTGGATTGTCGGCCTGCAGCAGGGGATCTAGCGAGGCAACCGCATCCTGAGGCTTGTGCGCCATGAGCTGGATAGCCGCAAGCAATTGACGTTCCTGGGGATCGTCAGGTTGGAGAACCACGATGCGTTGGAAGACTCTGGCGGCTGCATCGAGCTGTCGGAGCCTGACGAGGCAGGTGGCGTAAGCATGCAGCGCGCCGAGCTGCGAATCGAGGAGCGTACCCGCCTTCTCAAAGTGAATGACTGCCGAGTCGCAGCGGCCATGCCGATAGGCCAGCACGGCCAGCATGGCATGACTGGCCGTATCGCCGGGTCGCAAACGTAGCACATGCTGCAAGAGCGGAACCGCCGCACTGCTGCCCGCCTCGAATTCGAGCTGGGCGGCGTTTTCCAGAGCCGGCAGGTAATCGGGCGAGATTTGCAAGGCATGGTGCAACGAACTCAGAGCCTCCTGCGGATGCTTTTCTCCCGCATACGCGACGCCCTGGAGTGTCCACAACTGCGGATTTCCGGGAGATTCCCGGAGCGCTTTCTGCAGAAGTTCGAGGGCCTGGCCGAATTCCTGGTTGTGGAGCGCTGCAGTGATGGGTGCGGTTCGGTCGCCCGCAGATTGAGCGAATGCGCAGGCCACGACGCAGGTCAGGACAATGACGGGAGCGAGGAAGGCGCAAGTCTTTCGGATTGTGTCACTTGCGGTCATCGTCAGCTTCGCTGTCACCGCCTGTATGGCAAATCATAGTTGTGAAATGAGATCGATGTCGATTCTGAACCGCTCGCCTATTCCCAACCGCTCAACCAACAGAAAAGCCGACCCGCCCAGATGAGGCGAGTCGGCTTTCCGGGGTTGCTGCAGGCTCAGAACGAGAGTTTGGCCCCCAACTGCCAGAACCTCGGCTCGTGCGATGCCGTGGCCTGACCGAAATTTCCATCCGGGAAATTGACATCGACGTTGGCATAGTTGGCCCGGTTGAAGATATTAAAGAACTCAAACCGAAGTTGGAAATTGACCCTCTCGGTAATGTGCGTGTCCTTGTAGAAGTTGACATTCGTCTCGTAAAAGTTCGGTCCGCGGAAGCGATTCGGCTGCTCATTTCCCCCGAGACCGAAGGCAGGAACAGCCAGGCTGCTCTTGAGAATTCCTCCAGTGAGCCAAGCTTTGTTCCC